>Ga0209671_1000647_pt1 | contig 24558 bp, 11 predicted proteins | sample WorMetHERISLAND2_2_FD_187401 | JGI IMG/M metagenome (GOLD analysis project Ga0209671, IMG submission 187401) | Marine gutless worms symbiont microbial communities from Max Planck institute for Marine Microbiology, Germany - Olavius geniculatus... | ecosystem: Host-associated > Annelida >... | reverse complement strand
CTGCAATAAACTTTTAAAGACTTAATTAGCGCACAATAAACAAAAGGTGCTTTATTTAGCAAAATTATAAGTTCCTATAACACCTGTGTTCAAAATTGTCAGATGAACATCGATGAACTCAAAACGCATCTCGTCATCGAGTGGGCGCAGTTCGACCAGTCGATCATTGATGCTGCGATCAGCCAGTGGCGCCACCGTCTGAGCGCTTGTGTCCATGCACGTGGGGCACACTTCGAGCACAAGTTCTGACAATTTTGAACACAGGTGTTATAGGAACTTATAATTTTGCTAAATAAAGCACCTTTTGTTTATTGTGCACTAATTAAGTCTTTAAAAGTTTATTGCAGATAACAACATTCGGCGTTATGTAGCAATTTGGAACATTTGCGTTTAACACGGTAAGGTGATGATGCAAATTAGGTGAGGTGGAAAATGAGTGCACCTCGCATATATCTGGATCGTTTGCCACCTTTCTGCCAAAAATTATCAAAATCGGTGGAAATTTGACGCAGTTCTGACAAAAACAAATCTGCTTAGTTTTTTTTGAGACAGGGTGTATATTTCTAGATACACCAAAACAGAGCACACACTGTTATATATGTTTATATTTTTAAGTTATTGGTATTCAGCCAGGGCAAAGTGGATAAAAGACCGATATTTGTTTGGAGTCGCTGCCTTCTGTCTAAATTGTGACAGAATTCGACTTGGCCACCGACCAAGTATCCATATGCACATATATGTAAATATGTAAGCCTACAGTCTACTTCGTCTGATAGATGTATAGTGAGATATGTCTTAGATTCGTGCATAGCAAACTGGTGAGTTTCGGGAACAATGAATTGAATGGTGTCATTCAATTTGTCGAGATCACATTGTGACATATGATAGACATGTGTGCTTGTTGTAGTCTGTTTGAAAACTGTGAATACGTGGTGTGTGTGAGCGCAGAAGTGAAGGGGGGACCGAGCTAGCAGCAGAAAAAGAAGAAGACCCGACAACAACACCAATGACGATGACCATGATTTCTTCATACACTGATGCCAATGTGTCCCTGGATGCATTGCACATGGTCTGTCTGTATGTCCATTTGTGCACGCTGTCTGTCTTCATATGATGATTTTGATTTATGACCACACTTAGTGCATGATTTTTCACGAATTATTAGAAAAGTTTCGAGTTCTTGCTTTCTCGCGAGTACTGTATTGCCCATTAGTTTAATATTTGCTACTCCGTGAATAAAAATATTAAGAAAACAATCTCAAAACTCTGGTGAACATCGTTGCCACCAATTCTTTCACTGGTACACTTAGCAGAAAGTGTAGTTCTACAGTTCTATGACCAGTGCTATAGTGGGCTGCTAATGCTTGTACGTGAGTAGGATTGTGTTTGGATGATCAGGTGCTGTGTCATGGCCGCAACACGGATGCAGAAAGTCATCGTTTCACGGCAGACTCAAATCCCGAGGAAATGCTCTCAAAGGTTAAACACTCACTTTTCATTCCGGTTCATTTTATTTCCGTCACTCTGAACGCGTCTTTACTCCGCCGTCTTAACAGCATTTGCTGTCCATATATGGGCTTAGCGCAGTGCACGGATTCCACTTTAACATTCCATCTCTTCACTTAGCTTTGTTCAGTGACGCTACTCTGCCAGAGTTACTCAGGTTAGGCTGTTTCCTAGAAGTACAGGAGTTGTAGTTGTTGTGATGATTTCAAGGAATTTCTGTGTGCTGCAGTAATGAGCTTTGTATTGGACCAGTGTTTGCTATCAGTGATTATTTGCACTTGCATAGCTCGGCACTTTTGGTTATGCCATAGTGTAGAGCCGATTGGTCACCCAAGTCTTAGACCAAAGTTTGCAAATTTTAAGCCAAGTATAAAGTCTGAGACTGTAGTCTCAGACAAAAGTCTTAGCAAAAGTTGATTTCATCCCATGTTTCAAATCGGAGCCTCAACCCACGATGTCATTTTGATTGTGCCTACTTGTGACGCGAACAATCTGCTTTCCACAACGATTTATAGATTGACTGGCTGACTGACAACACGATGTTGTGCTATGTGTTTTGTTAGGTTCGTCTGTCGGGAGTTTACAATGAGCTGGGAAGCAACAACCTCGAGCCTCTGCCATTATCACTGCTACTGTCACACTCTGTCATACAAGAACTCATCTCGGCTTGCACCACCTACAAAGCTGTGGTCAGTACTAGTCAGCCTAGTCATAGCAGCAGCAGCAGCAGCAGACAGTGACTTTTCAAGAGTTCAAGATGTTTAAATTCTTCTTCAATTGACAGTATACTTGTAGCCAATATCACCAGCATTTGTCGACAATGTTGCACCAATTTACCCCCAGAATAGTTGCAAATTAATTGGGAAAAGTTTTGTTAAAAATTATCAGTTTAGTTAAACTATATTGCGAAATTAGTTCCTGACACTAATAGTATAATTTTCAGTTGAAATTTAATTATGGCACAGGCTATTTATCCGGCAGCCGTATTAACAGCCTATCGGATATTAATACAGTAATTGGATAAATGTCCGATCCACTTGGGCCAGCTATTTATCTGGCCGCCGACTTGGACGGCCTTAGCCGGTACATACGAGCACCCAGTGGGGCTTGGAGGTACCGACTTATGCCGTGTCTCTGCGGCAGTAAGACAAGTGGTACAATGGGTGCTCATTGTACCGCTGCATAGACATGAAGGCAGCCTGGCAACTGACGACCTCAACCCTAGAAAGTAGCGAATCACAGATCGCCAGTCGGCAAGTTTCGTACTTGCCTGCAGCAGTGTCAATTTTATTGCCAATATTTTGCGCTTATTTTTCGTGTGCATTATTGTTAGAAATCTTCAAAATACGCTAACCCTATCCCAAACCCTACACCATAATATCAATGCTAATTCTGGTAATTACGCTTAATGCAATTACGCCAAGTGACATTGGTGCCAATGCCTATCCAGTGTATTGAGTTTTTCTTTTTTGTTCATTGCTGGAACAATAGCCTACAGGCAGGCTATTTTTACGGCTGCCGGACAAATAGTCAACGTGTTTAGTTATTAGATTGGTGAGTGACAAAATATCATGTGAAATTACTGACAGGATGTGAAGGCGTTGCTAAATGTGTGCGGAGGCGGAGCTCAGCCATCGACAGCCAACGACAACGAATTTGTACTGCAAGCATAGATGCCATAGATGATTGACAGCAGTCATGTAGCACTCGAGTCGAGTACTTACACTTGCACTTATGACTTGGAAGTTGGAACTGAGTAAAAAAATCTGTCATTATTGTCATTTACTGGTAAAATTGCTGCAAATTTTTTCTGTCTTGTGTAAGCCCATTTGTGTTTGCTGTATATACGGACTCACGCAGTCATATATTAGGGTGTGTCTGTTTTAGTCAGTGAAACCTGCAGCTGTTTTCACAATCAGTATTTTCATCTGACATGTCTCCACTCTCCGATTATCCGATACAATGTTATGTATGATGTGTGTCACAGTGCCTTGTTAACTAATACTGTCAGATATCACTACAACTATGTGTTTATTGCACACAGCTGTTACATATTATGTTATATTGTTATATAGGATCCACTTCGGGTCTCTTCTGTCCATCCAGTTATACATAATTCTGTACAGTGGTTGTGGTCAATACGAAATAACGCAAGAAGACAGAACTGATATTGTCCGATTCTGTAACTTAAGCAGAGATATAATTGAGCTATGGGTGGGCGCAGCAATGAATGAAATTAGATTTCCATAATGGCATACAGGTAATTGTACAATATTGTCCCATATGTATATATAATAAAAAAAAGAGTAAAGGGAGAAATGAAAGAAATGGGTAAGGAAGGGAGAGGGGTAGAAAAGAAGGGGAGGAAGGAGAAATGATCTCGCGCATTTTGACTTCCGGACTTTAGCAGCTACGCAAATCCTGAATTCGCCACTGGGATTTAATATGAAGTCTATCTAATTCGAAGTGTATCAACGGTGCATTGAAGCGTAAGCAAAGCTCGAAGAACAAGAGATGGACGACACATAGCCGTGAGTGTATGCCCAGTGTAAAGTTTACATCAATACGACTGACGCTTTCAATGACGCTTGACACAACACAAATTGTTCTGTCATCAATCAATGATCAAGTGACTTCTGATGATGAGCCAATAAACATGGTGGCCACACTTCCTTGAAAGTCCTTGAAAAAAACTCCATTTTTCCAATGACCCGGAAAGTCCTTGAAAACCAAACAGTGCCTGAAAGTTTTGAAATTTGATGTAACTGGGTCTTGAATGTCCCTGAATTACAATACTTTGAGAATACTTTCAATAGTGTGAAAATTTTGCAGTCAAGTCCCAAATCCAGTATATGTCAGATCCATGTTACTTACTTCAAGCTCTGTGGATCGGACAGTGTACAAAAGTGTACAGTCTACAAATAATCCTACTGCTCTGCAATTGCAATCAGTAATGCTATTTTTGCTAGTAACTCTGTAACATCAAAAGGTCAAACATCAATAGAATTGGTCTGGAAAAGGTTAAAAGTGGTGTTACAGCTCTTAATAGAAGCCCATTCCAGAGCTACGGAGCATCATTCGCCATATGGGATCACAGTGTTACCTGCCACCTGACACAGGTGAACGCACCCCACCTTAACCCCAGCCAGATAGGCCAGTACATTGATTTACCTACCCCGGAAGGATGGAAGGCTGAGTTGACCTAGGCGCCTGGTTACATACCAAGATGGTTTATCTGCTCGCAGGCAGCCATCCATTAAAGTACTAACTTGGTCCAGCATAGAGTAACTTCGTTGATCGAATGAAATGTGTTACCGCTACAAGCTGTTCACCAGTTCCTGAAAGGACTTCCCCAAACTGTGGCCACCCTCAATACCGCTAAAATGCTCAACAGCAGTGGTGTCGTGGGTTAAAAAAGTAGGTGGGGCAGAAAGTTGTAATTTTCCGACAGAATTTCAACAGACAGCTGCAAATTAACCGACAAGCTGCAGCAAATTTCAATTTTGTCCCACAAATTCCTTAAAATGGGGCTTTTTCAGCCCCAAATTTCACACTTTTGGACACAGATTTTCTACCACGATTTTCTGACAACTTTCTGATAGCCCAAAATTTGAGTGGGAGGGCAACAGTCCCTCTATTTCTCCCCCACCACGACACCGCTGTTCACTAGTTCTAACAGAAGAACAAAGCACGAGCATGCTAAGTGAACGGGTCTCTGCTAACAAAACACAATTACTATGCAGCGTTGGATGTAGCCGCAAAAGTAACAAAATGCTACAGAAACCGAGCCTGCAGAGGCCCCAACTGGTGGGTCTCTAAGTTTACAGTTTTTGTTCTATTACCAATTAGCCCAGTATCGGTTCTTTCTCCTAAAAGTGTGCCTATCTGACATTTCAACACTTCAAATAGAAATATATCTGAAAATCAACAATATTGTATGGTTGCTGGTTGTAACTTTGTCAGTTTTGAGCCGATTTAAAGAAATTCCACCGTTAGAAAGCTTAGTTAACTATTTTATGCACATGTTTAGTAATTAATAATTTGAACGATTTTACTGTGCATTAATTTTCAATGTACATTAACGCTGGTCGGTGGCTGCAATCTTGTTCAGTTAACAGCAGAAGCATTGTATTGTATTTCAATTGTGCGGCCCTACAAGCTTGCTGAAAGACGAAAACTTACTCTGTGACTATAAATAGAAAAGCAAGCCAGTTACCAGTATTGCAAGTTAAATTCCACAGTTCTCTGGGAAGAATAACATTATGGTTGCCAATTTACCTAGTTATCAGCACTTTTATATGTAGACTGTAGAGTGTAGACATTATACAGTATGTTCCCATTACCGTACTTGCTTTCTTCGATTGAAATGAAACGGGAGGGCCCCGCTTTAAACTATTAATTTGCTACAGGGCTGCACACACCTAATAAATCTGGTGGAGCTATCATATATCTGCGGCAATAATACATGAACACTGTGTACAAACTGTTGCTAGAGGGACAGATGACATGATGGTGAACAAGGACCACATTGCAATGAATGAAGCCACTGGGTCTACACACTTACACACTAGTTACACAACACAAGAGCTATCCATGGATAAGTCCTACAAGACTGTCTGCTAGCATCAGTGGTCAGTCACTGCAAGCAAGGCAACTCATAGCCGTAATAAACGTTCATACCCTTCTCGGAAAAAAACTATGCTTCTCAATGTCGCAATAAAAAAGTGGCCATGCTTTCTGTTCAGCATTCACAAGCAGTTTACTGGTTTTTCATCAAAGGCATGTTATTCACGTTTTACTATTTAAACATTTTTCTTAACTTTTATTACACCTACGCTTCGGCTCCATCAACCACTCTGCAGTGTGTTATATAAACAGTGTAAGATGTTACATTTACACGACACAAGTTACCAGTGTGACAAATATACAATACACAAATTAACAAACCCGGCCCACAAACGGCTGTCTTTCAGCCTGCGACATACGAAAGAAAAACTGACAAACATGTGAAAAAGACTACGCAGTTAAGTAAGTAAGTAAGTAGGTGCATATTTAAAGTGCACGATGTCCGCCAGTGGCCGAATCTGAGGCAGTTATGTACTCACTGGCTACAGACAGCAGCGTCATGGGTTATGACATAGTGTAACACTTCTGACATTTGTGGGATAGGGTTAGTTTTTCGATAAGGTCAGGGATATTGTCATTCCAAGACTGGAAAAGTCAGGGAATTTTGCTACAGAAGACCTGTCAGAACCCTGGCCTTAGCTACAACAGTAAAAAGCATTCTGTCTGCCTCAGCCTTCAAGTAAGTAAGTAAACAGTCATTTGTTGCACAACAGCACAAAATGTCGCGTCTGTCTTAGCCTTTACTACAACACCAAAAATCACTCGGTCTGTCACAGCCTTTACCACAGTACGTAAGCAAAGCAAGCGAATAAAACTGCAGTTTGATTTGCAGAGTTTCAGTGACAACGAAACACAAAAACTGAACAACAGACTGACACGATCAATCACGTACTTGCAAACTGAAACCCTGACATCATGTCAGATGACATCGGGTGACTGCACTTTTTTACTTAAGACTTTTGGTGAACTGATATTCACTGAGCTAAAGTTCAGTCTAAGTACAAATTTCAACCAAAAACTGAAGTAATTTCATGGAGTTTTTTGCTGAGTCTAAGTCTGGACTAAGTCCGAAGCTTCCGCTTAGCAAAAGTCTAAGTCCAAAAGTACGGTTCAATTACATACCTAGACTGTACGTTAGTTGAACAACGGTCTAAGTACAGACTTTAGCACTCGATTTAGGTTTCAGCAATTGGTTCAGCAAAAATCGAAGTCAGAAACTGAAGTCACCAAATATCAACGACTGGCTGTTTGACAACGGACGCACACGCCACAGCTACACTGGAATAAGTGGACAAATGCGTGATAAAACGACGCTAATATTAACAATAATAACTTAACAACTACTGCATGGACTGAAAGGACTCAGAATGTCTCGGTCTGTGCTACCAAGTGCTGTATTCGAAAGAATCGTCGTTGCCGAAAAAGTAAAAGAAGAGAAGAATTGTGACAAAGACGACCGTATTGCCCGCAAGCACCAGGCCACAGGCTCCCCACTTGATCTACAGACACAGAGATACATACAAACAGACAGAGAAATATAACAAAATCACACTTTCAAAAAAATAAGTAAGCAAATTACAACTGCTGAAGTCAGAGAGAAATAAAAAGCAAAAAAACTATCGCAACACTGCAAAGTCAGTAACGATAATGGAGGCTGTGTTTTTCTTCAGTATTCAGACATGCTCCGAAAATATCTCAGTGGAGGTCCAAAGCCTGCAATCATGATTACAAGCTGCGGGTGAGTTAAACAAGTGAAGATACCAGCCCAGCACTCACGTGATATGTGGCCACCTGTCTATCTATACCCCACACTTCATAGCCATAACCGTGAGCCCTGACCGTTTGAACTAAAAATTAGAACACCAGTTACTCTTTCCCGCTGGGCAACGTTCATACCAGTTTTGGCTTTCTGAACATTTTAGGCTTCAAGTACAAAGCAGCACATGCAGGACAGACAGACAGACAGACAAGCAAGACCTGTAATGTGGCCTAATATCATGGACACAAGACACAAGCAGAGTTTACTAGAGGCAGTAGCAGACATACCACTTCACCAGCACGTGCAAGAACCAGCGGCAGTCCATAGGCTGAGACAACAATGCATGAAGTAATGAACACGCAGATCTCAATGAGCACACTCGACATCTCCACGGCATCGGCAAACCTACGAGCGATCAGCGTCGGCACCGGCGACAGGGCATAGAATACCAAAACGAACATCGGCCACCAGTTACTGCCACACACAGACATTCAACTCTTAACTATGCTTAAACTACTGTGTATTATGTTGACATTTGCCTGTGTTGTCAGTGACAACAGTAACAACAAATGACAGTACTTGCTATAATGTGGCTTACATAAGTCAGGCTCATGACCATAAACACCTTACAATCTCGAAACTAATGACAGCTGATTGGCGTGAGCCAATGATACTCACTGCAACAAAGCTACAGTTCCTAGATAAACAATGGGACACGGAAGCCATTGAAAAGTCGAGAATAACACTAGCATGGGAAAAGCTGTACACTGCTAAAAGTTGACACAAAGTAGACATTCAAAAATTGAACAAACAACTACAATAATTCATGTTATATGCACATAACATAAAATGTTATTACTGGTGGCCTCAGCTAGTAGCAAGTAAGTGTCACATACAATTGATGGCACATAATGACAGGATCCTCTGACAGTCTTTTAGCAACATTATGATTTTAATCAACGTGTACCTATTGTTACCTCCGCCAAGGAGGTAATGTTTTTGCCAGACTATGTTTGTCTGTCTGTGTGTGAGCAAGATAACTCAAAAAGTTATGAACGGATCTTTCTGAAATTTTGAGGGTATGTCGGGCATGGCACAAACTACCAGTGATTCAATTTTGGGGGTGATCCGAAAGGAATCCTGGATTCTGGATCACTTTGAAATTTTTGTTACCATTGTGTTAAAGGGGGCATAAGGGAACCGCTGGCAAAGTGAATATGGTGACGCCACCTGGCGAATAACATTGCCTTGGTGGAGGTACCTGCGGGCTACGACTGCTTTCTAGTTGATCATGCTTTCTGTGGTTAATTTTGCACTAACAATCTATGCAGCCGGAAATGTCACACTATCAATACATGCTAAAAATATGACGACATACCAGTGATATACAGATAGGGCCTACTAATACATGGCACATATTGGTACATGCAGTATAGTCACCTGTATTCCGGCAGAGCACAGCCCAGCACAAGCAGAGTTATTCCTGTTGACGCCAAAAATGCCAGAGACACAAGTCTACAATTAATATCAATACAAACATAATGTTTCCAATAAACTTTTCATACTGTCTATCTGTCTTAATACAGATATTACACATTGTAATGAACACAATGTACAATGTACAATGTTGCTGAATGCTCGAAGTACATTATAATGTTGCACATGAGTATAGTCAGCACTATCAATTCAACAAAACAGCTAAACTGTGCTACTGAAAGTTTTAGATAACTGGATTTTAAAGACTAGACATCTGTATTTTATTGCAATCAATTCCATTTTTATCTTTTAATATGCATTCTTCTGTGCTGCACTCAAACATACCACATTATTAAACAAACATTTTACTGCATAAGTTTTAAATGGTGATAACAGTTAACTAGAAAGTGGCACTACAATACAAAAATATCATCCAAAAAATTTATTTCAGCAGAAGCCACCAAACAAAATAAGCTGAGAAAACTTACGCTAATATGAGATCATTCGCAGGCATTGGAAGATATTCATAAAACACACAACACACACACAAAATGTTAACACTGTACTGCTATATAAAATATTGCTCAACAAACATAAGATACATTAAGCTGCATTATGTGTTTCTGTTTCAATTATTAGCTGACATATGCAAAAGCGTTAATTCTATTTTCAGTTTGGCGAACTGATGATGAGAATTGTGAAATTTACTAATTTCAGTTCGGGGAAAAAATGGCTTACGCCCGATGGCACATGCGCTCATATATGGAGCTGCAACATCTTGCGGCCGTCAGGTGCTGTCAAACGCTGACAGATGTGTCCACTCCGTTAACAAGTGGAGGCAAATGCCTCTTGGAAAAAGTTGAGGGGAGTAAAAAATAGAAAACTAGAGAAAAATATTTTAAGTGGCAAATTGCCTAGAAACGCATGGCACAGAATGCGACAATTTTGCACAACAACTCCATTTTTTCCTGCTCGCTTTGCTCGCAGACTACTTATAGCCCCTTACTTGCAGGGCCATACTTAAACCTTCCCCCGGAATTGTTAAAGTTAATGTGACAATTTTGCGCACTCGAGTTTAAAAAATTTTCTGCTCATTTTGCTCACAGATTACTTGTACCTTTACTTTTAAATATGTTCCGCCACCCTTGCATGCATAAAGTTAGATGTCGTGCGTTCTGTTAGGCCTAAACAGCAGCATCTGTAAGCTTTTATTAAAAAGTTAATATTTTTGTAATAAAGTGTAGCAACATTGCATATTTTCAGCTGAGTGTGAAGTGAAAAAATTGAATTTTTGGAATCTATCAATAGGCTTATTTTGAATTTTTGGAATCTATCAATAGGCTTATTTTGATAATGAACATTATGACAACAGTTTGATTTTGTAAACTCATCGTAAGGTCTTAATAGGGCATAAAGGTTCACCATACAGATCCGAGCAGCCTAATTAGCTGCACTTCAGATCGCGAACTGCATTTAGTAATTTCTGGCTCTTTCAACTCAGTTCGCCGAACTGGCAATAGTAATTTTGGTCACCAATCTGTCAGTTTGCCGAATTGACCGTAGCACTGAGCATGTAAAAGCATCAGCTTTGACAGATATAGTAACAGATGGAAGCTTATTCTGTGTGTTGCTTTTAACACAAGAGTGATAGACATACAAATGAACAAACAAAGACACTCATAAAGAAGGCCCCAAGTGACATGGCCCCACCAAATGGAAAGTCCCTCAATTGTAGTACACTTAATAGGCACTATAAACTATAACACTATAAAAATTTTACGTAACATCATGCAGTTACTTAATGCTACTCTTTTCCGCATCGCAACAATTGCCAGTTTGTTTCGTGAATCTGTAGAAAATGCCCAGTGAGGAAGTTCACGATATCGTTATAAAGCAATCGGTGTCCGTTGCAGTAAAATTACAAAGTTCTAATGACAACAAGCAACATACCACGAATTCCTGCCATGTTTCTCTCTACCAACGCCAACAAAACTCGTACTTTTGTCACTAAACTATCATTCTTCAGATGATAAACAAAAACAAGCATAGAAATTTAACAAACCACTTTCGGTAATAATTACCGCAACGGACCACAGCGGCGACGACGACAGATAGGGCCAAAGTTGCTATTGAATTTGATCACCAATAGGAAGTGGCACATCGCATTTCAGATTATATGAAAATCATCGACTTTAGATGGTTTTAAAGATCAGTAGGCCTACTACAACAGAAACTGTATACGCTGTAGCTAGTGTTTGCAATCCCGGGCGGGATCATCCCGGCCTTTTTCGCCAATCCCGAATCCCGGGATTGGCCGCGTCTCAATCCCTGGATTACGGGATTGCAAAAATTCTATAATGGAGAAAAACACAACAACCGGAAAAACATTTATAATAAATGAAGTGTTGTGTTACGTTCAGATTCACAACTCGACGTCCAGCGATAGCTGGGCTTTTTGTCCCGTCGTCTTTCCGTCTCATTCGACTTTGCCGTCGTGGCTATGTCCGTCTGTTTATCTTTGCTATCCAATCACAGATCTTGGCCGTCAACATCTTTTCGTCCGTTTGTTTTCCGTCGTCATTCGTCTTCGAGGTACGTTTGTCTTCTACGTAGGCCTACGTCGTCTTCTCTGACGTTATGGTTCGTTGTGGACTCGTGGCGCGTTCTAGTCAGCTTGTGGCCTCGTTGTGCTCAGTTTGTGGCCCACTGTTGTCCGCTTTGGCCTCGTTGTAAATAAATAAGTAAGTAAGTAAATAGGATAATTCAAAAGACCCAATTTAACAGTTAGCCACAATGCGCCGCGCTCTCAACGCCCGAACAAAAATGTTTTTAACAGCTGTTTAAACTGTTCAAAGTTAATGACAGTTTGCCTCCGACGAGCTGGCAGACTGTTCCACACAGGGCCGGATTTAGAGGGGGGCGGGGGCCCCGGGCCCCAGGCCTCCCACTATCAGGGGGTCTCCCACCAAACCCCTTAATTTTTAAAACCCCGTAATTCGATAGCCAATCCTGGCTTGCATAACTTTCGCTACCACCTTTGTATCGTTAAGTAGATTTCCCTATTTCTTAGCGCTAGTAACCAGCTTGTTTGTGGACTCGTGTTATTCAGATGTCTCTAGTTATGTAATAGCTGGGCACTGGCCTCCCACCAGCTGGCCCCAGGCCTCCCACCAGCTAAATCCGGCCCTGGTTCCACAGCATAGGACCTGCAACACCGAAGCATCTGACTCCATAGCTGTTGCGGGTCCGTCTGACGACACAATGTCCTTGAGTTGGCAGTATGCAGCTGACGACGACAATGACAATGACTGTTTGAATTACAAGTTGTTGTTTTTTCCATGATGGCGAGTGGCGGCGAACTTTCGGTCGCCATAATCGATTTATGTCCACTAGCTATATAGGCTAGCCGATGCGTATGCCGATTTTTTCGAGGACTTGTCAGGGTCGGACAACTGAAGATCGACGAGTCAGTCGAATAGCTTAATTCTGGCATCAGTTGTGAACGCTCGAAGCCATCGAGTCGACGACGGAGTCTCTACAAAGTACATTCTGCGAAGCTCGATGATAAACGCCAACAGGAAATAATGACGAAACAGTCTGACAGGTAGGTAGGCGGCCAGCCATAAATGTAACCGAGTCTTTCCCTGTGTCCGGAATCCAACACGGTAAAGGGTCTGTACTACACCGCGGTCTGCAGTGTATTCAATCTGTCAGTCGCTGAAGGCGTCGCATCTGTTCCGGAAAATATCGCGTGCCGTCCGCTGCCAACACGTCGGCACCGACGGCGGATATTACGTGAGAACATATCATAGCAGCTCTACTTCCTATGATCAGCTTCTTCCCTTCGTCAACATCACTACAATATGTTTTTATCAACCCAACGGGGTGCAAAACGTTAGATCAGTCGTTCGTGTCATGTCGACTGCACTACAGACAGTAACGCGCTGTCATTCAAGCTTGTTTTGCAAGACTCGCTGTTGCGTGATCAAAAGTTGCGTGCAAGCGTCTGACTTGCAACAGTAGGCCTAGGCCTATACGTAGGTTTACCTGACATCGCATATAACGAAGGACCATGCATTCACCGTCATCATCTTTTCACGCTCTGTATTGCGGGCACTAATCATCCAAGAACGCATAGGCCTACGTTACTAGCTTTAGTTTTGTCATGACAGTTTTTATCTTGAGAGTACACAGTAGAATTTTTACGTCATGCTTTTTTAATATTTAGACATAACTTTTCAAAATAATGGACAAATCGGTTAGTATTAGCACAGTCAATGATTTCTTACGTAGGCCTACGTTATAGGCTACTAGCCTACATGGCGTCATTGTTGTTTTGAATGAAATTTTAAGTTTTGTATTTGGGTATAGATATGAACGCAAAATACGGGTGTAAAACGTTCTGAAATGTTCAATCTTTAAGCAAGATATTTCACAACATGTCATGGGAAGAGGGGGTAAAATTTTCTGACGCACACTGTAGTTATGAGATTACAGCTTTTTAGCTGTAACGTTCTACGTACGTCGTGATTTTTGAAATCGGTCAATATTTATGCATGCCAGTCAGTGACAAGACTCAGAAAGTAAATTACACGCACACGTCTGTTTTTTGATTCACCGTAGGCCAACACAACAGTTTAGTAAAATGGCAGGTGTTAACTCGAAAATTGACAGTCTTTAGCGACTGAAATTTAAGTCCAATTTTTTTCCGGTTTTTGCTTTCAACACCGCTAGCATCTTGTTTCAAGTCGGCGCCGTTTTTCAGTCTACGATACGCAAAGCGGTGAAACAAACCAGTGTACGGACAAAAGACGACTTGGATATGTAATTACCTATTACCAAAACTTATGTAAAAAAAATTATAGAAAAAGGTTTACAGTTTACGGTCAAGCAGCTTTTTCTATGTTCTGTTGAGTTAATTTATGTTAGATATTTTCAATAGTGTTGATTTTTTGATGCTGTTTTATACAATATATGGTTTTTTTCTATACAATAATGTCAACTTAGACTTTCATTCTTCCAGAATATGTGAATCGAGTCTTGCAGGGGTTATAACGTAAGACGCGCGTTTACATAAACCCTAGCTGTTTCGAAATAGATAACACTTTGTCATCCCATTTATGGCAGGCGACGCTTCATAACTCTGAGAAGGGTTCCATGAAAAGCAGCAGAAACCTTAAATCTTTGTAACTCTTCGTCTTTAATACCCCGTTTACACGATCAAGCAATCATCAAGCAAACATCGAGCGGACATCGAGCAAACGTCGAACAAACATCGAGCAATTATATATGTTAGCTGGACGAGTCAGCTTGTCGAGCCAGGTTCATCGTGTAAACGGGGTATGACGTTAATAACAGCGGCGGCCAAGTTTGACTTGACGATGCTAGATACGGGGCGGATCGCATAACATCAGCAGCTGAAATATGGCTGCAGTCTGTGATATTTAGGCCCAACGGGCAGTTATAAGTACAATTTTGGTTTCTGACTTTCTGATCCAAAAGACAAAATGTTTCATTGGCTCGCGAGACGCGTCGGCTAAGCTGGTCCTCATTGTTGCTTAGCTTAGCTGTGACCAATAACGTCACGTGACCCCATAATGTGAAGGTCATGACCTCAACATCTTTGAAGTTTGAGGCCGCGTATCTTTACAACCGTGCAAGATAGGCGCATAGTCGTCATTGACCACTAATAACGAACCTTATGCCCCAAGTCGCCCACAACAATTCTCCGTCTTCTTTCGTGGCGTCCACATCATCTCATAGGACTGCCACTTACAGGTCCCCGGCGTCTGGCACCGTGTCGTCACCGCCCATTCTCTCCGTCATTCGCCGGTCATTCTGGCTATCAACTTTGCGCTAGTTGACGCGAGCCACAGTGGCGGATTTAAGGAGAGGGACGCATATTGACTGGATGCATCTTAAAACAAGAGAAAATTTTGCACAAAATGCATTATTTTAGCATAAAATGTTTAAAAATTTTCTGCGAAAGAGGCACAGCCCTTCCCCAGATCCCGCTCTTTACCCTTCCGCCTTTTATTCAAATTTCTGCATCTGACGCTGGCAAGCCGTGCCGACTACTGGCCTGTCGAGTTGAAATTCGTACTGTACATGTGTCGCACAAATTGTATGCTCTTGAAGTAAATGACATGTTGGCTCGCGAAGTGTCGAGAGCATAGGTAGGTGATGATGACAGTCTATGTAGACGTGACTGCAGGCAGACTGCATTGGCGGCAACTAAACGGTTTTAGCGGCTTTTTACGCTCACTTTACCGCGCCCCGCAGTTTTCACGCTTAACTCTTCGACGACGTATATTACTACACGTAGACTATGTTTCGCTCCGTCTCTTAGTTGACAGGAACAATATTTTCAACAGTTCAGTTATACCACGTTTACACGAGGAAGCTGACTTTTAAGAGCGCTCTTAAAGAGGCAGCTCTAAAAGCCAGCTTTTTCGTGTAAACGGGGTATATTTGGCAAGGTTGGTAGAGCCGCTTCTGAGGAAGTGGTTCTTCACCTAATTAAAACAAAATGCCTACCTGTGTTATTGTACGGACTGGAAGTCTGCTCTCTAACAAAAGCTGACCAGCGTTCACTTGACTTTGCAGTCATACGTTTTTTAATGAAATTATTTTGTACTTCGAACATGATAATAATTAATGCATGTTTAAGTTACTTTGACTTTAGACTTCCAAGTGAGTTGTTGCTTAAAAGGTACGAGAAATATTTAGTAAAAAAAGGGTTTGCCATAGTTGCTGTCGATGCGTGTCGCTGTAGGTGGGCCTATTATGTTCTGTGTGAAAATACGAACTATTCAGTTAAATATGAACTGTATGAACTGTAATTAGTTAAGTTTTTCTTTTATTTTGTATTTGTTTGCTACCTTTCATGGTGAATAAAGATGCATATATAATAATAATAATGTCAGCACGTCTGCGACAATGATTTTACGCAATTTTATGCTACGTTTAGCTTTGTTCGTTGCGCTATACAGCCATACAGTTGCACCATCTATGTGGAAGACGATGGAGATGAATTAAGATGTGAATTAAACTTGCATAAAAGTCGCTACCATATACTTCATTGTTATCGTACGGCATTACAGGGCTAGAGAACAATGTAACAATGATCAGAAATGGTTAATAATTATGCCATGGAACTCTAAATACAGATAGCAGCAGAATATGCGACATATTCGTCCAATCTGATATCATATAAAACGTTTTACGTCGGTCATTCACCTGTGCTCTTCACGCCGTTGACATTATCACGACTGCAGTTTTTACACGCGAAAGCAGCTACTGCTTTCAGCGCGTCTTAGCCATCGCAATTCTGTCCGTCCGTCCGTTTGTCCGTCTGTCTGTCACACGGGTGGATCAGTCAAAAACGGTGCAAGCTAGGATCACCAAATCTTCACCGTCGGCTGCCTGGAAGACTCTAGTTTCAGGAACCGTAAAGCTTTTCCATAAATTCGAAGGAGGTCACCCCCGAACGAAAGCGCGAAATGGGAGGGGGTGGGCAAAATTTGAGATTTTTGGCTAATAACTCGCTGTATCTCAGTAACAATAAGGCCTAGGTTAATATTAATCACTAATAGGAAGTCGTATACTGGCTGTGTTTTGGGTTTACAGTACCTCTCTAATTGTGCGACCACGTACAGTAAATGACGACGTCTGCGATGTCTAATGGATCATACCTGCGGCGTTTCACACTTCGACCTTTACGTGAATTCGATGATCCTGCGTTTCTGTACCTCATCACTTACATCAAATGTGGCAGCTGCCAGCAAATGCGGTGTACCCTCTGTTGCGTGATTCTTTGTACTCCGCACAAATTTGTGAGAAAAATGATGCATGTAAAATGAAACATTTTTTGCATTGTTACGTTACCGTGGCGTGCTGAAAACGTGACATTTTGTACAAAAAAACAACAACTCAATTTCTATGATAAAAATAACACTTGTTCTGTTGAAATTGGCACGCCGCTGATCTACTTAGCGTTTTTGCTTTGTTTTACAAAAACTGCGCCGAGTCTGAACTAACGAGATCGCATTCTATAATGTACGAAAACCGAACCGGTCAAAAAAACGATTCATCAGACGGGCGCTAATAGCCTGGAAATTATTAAAAGTCTTGATAAATATGACTGCGAGGCGAGGTCTGGGGCAGAAATTACTCATCTCATTACTAGAAAAGCGAGTGACACAGCTGGTGGTCGGTCGCTGTGCATATTAGCGACGACTGCAGAGTCTGTTCCACGCGTTCACTGCACATGCAGGAATATACACCGCGGTCCATAAAAACGTGCCATTTTTATTTTTTGAATAGCTCAGTGAAACACTGGCCGATTTTAATAATTTTTGGTACGCGACACTAAAAAGAAACTTTAGTTTTGACTACCTCACTTTAATATTGTCGCTGCGTTACCTTGTGAAATGCAGAAGTCGTAGTTTGGCCATTTACAACAATGAATTCATACTGGATAGCCCACACGTCGGCTCAGAAATGATTAACTGAATAGCGTCAAACAGGATTGACAACTATTGCATCTTAAAAAGTCGCACGTGTCACATCACATTATCTTTATTATAGCATGTGCTCAAAATGTCATCCTCCAGCACGAATGCAAGCTGCAAACGTTGACACCACTCGCCAACAGCCGGTTCAGTAACTGCATTTAACAAGGTAATGTAGCGACATCATTGAAGTGAGATGGCCACAACTAAAGTCTTTTTTGTGGAGTTTCGTCCTGATGTCGCACGCCCAAAATTATTAAAATCAACCAATGTTTCACGCAGCTATTCAAAAAATAAAAGTGGCACTCTTATATGGACCAGAGTGTAAATACAGGGTGCGCCAAAAAGTAATTCCTAAAGTTGTTTGCCATTTTCTGGTTATTCGCTTGGAATTTAAACGCAAAATTTTACGCATTTACAGGGTGGTCCAACTAAAGTGAAGCCAACTTACATTTTTGCTGGTAACATTTGAATGCATAGGTAAAATTCAATGATTTTTTTTGCAAATGTGATAACAGTTCAGACACACACATTGTGAATCATAAAAAATTAATATTGTTCGTCAGATGACGTAACCAGGTTAGGTATTTTCTCCCTTGTTACATCTCTCATTTTACTGACTTACTCGCATAGGCCGATAATTTTACGTTTTGACGAACTTAATAAAATTCTATGGTAAAATCGTCTGGTTTTGCTGGTATTTGTTAGCCTTTGCTTTTAAAATAATACCTTTGGGAATAACTACCTGTTTCTGCATTTTGATGAGTAAAATAACGCGAGAGGACAGAATTGTTATAAAGGCGTTACGGGTGGAAAAGAACTGGAGCTCTCGCCGCTTTCTGAAGGAATTTGCCAGCAAAGCTTGTGCAGATCAAGCCTTGACCGACTCATCAAAAAATCGATGCTGGATTTCTTAAAATTTGCATCACACCACTTTTTGATGTATGCAGTTTACATTTGCAAAAAATCATCGAATTTTACCTATGCGTTCAAATGTTACTAGTAAATGTAAGTTGGCTTCACTTTAGCTGGACCACCCTGTATTACCTGTTTGTGTCTGCATGCATAGGCTGAGCGTAATTTAATACTATTTTACTATTGCAAAGCTACCAAATGTTTAGTGATACAACATCGTAATTTTGCACGTTCAAGAAATTAACGCGATAATGAACTATGTGTATTAAAACATCTTGCCGTTCGTAAAGCCAAAATGGCGTGAAATTTATAAACAAAGTAATTAAAGTTTTTTTGTTTTAATTTTTGGTGTACGGAGTACGGACGCACGACAACTGCTGGTCTGATAACTGTTCGATGCTTATGCTCGCTCAGGTGATCTGAGACAACTTGGCATCAATTATAAGGCTGTTGGAAACTTCAATAAAACATTAAATACATACGTAGAAGTTGGCGGTAGTCTACTTCGAGTTATTACAGTCATTGGCTTCTATCTCTATACCAGGTGGACGCAGCTTGCGCCCGGTGAAAAATAAAAGGGGGTGAAGTTTTGATAAGGTTGCAGATCAAAACTTCCCCACCCCCTATTGTCACTAAGCAAACTACACCATTAACAAAACTTTTTTCTTACTTTTTACTCCCTCCCTTATTTTTTAATCTACATACTTGACAAAACTTTCTCCCTAGAGGGGAAAGAAGCCCAAAATAAAGGGGGAAAAGTTGAGTCAGAAATTGGGGGAAACCTGAGCCCAAACTAGGGGGAAGTTGCGCCCGATTTCGATTCCAGATTTGGGGAATAAAAGCCGCTGCTTATAGTCGTTGGCAAATTGTTGATTATGTTGGTCGAATGACAATGTTTTTTTCTGCAGTGCAAACATCGTGCGCCTTTCGCTCTGTGCACATTTTGCTGCACGTAAACGTGAGAAATGACTACGTGGTTACAGAAAAAAATGTAATAACTTTGTCCTAGTTAAAAATAATAAAATGCTTTTTGGCACTATTACGTGACTATAAATAAGTAGCACGTGTGCAAAATTTCGCGCCAAAATTCTACGCGGTGGCTTAGAAAATGAAAAACAATTTAGAGGATTACTTTTTGGCGCATCCTATATTGTGGACGGGCACCGCATAAACATTGCATATACCTAAAGCACTTTGCTTTTGCTTTGACTACTGTGTGCTTTAGTTATACTAATGTCTACTAGAAATATCGTTTCACTAATTTATTACTACTGTGTATAAATAAAATATTTTTATTATGAGGGATAATTAGAACAATAATGCAGTATATTTTTAGTTTTAATACACCTTGTTCTAAATCAGCAGGGACTCAATCTTTTATTATTTTTCTGTTGCTGATTGTTCTGTTTTTTATGTTAACTTTGTATTTTTTGTTTCTTTCACCTAGCAAAAAATATTCTTCTAATGCTAGCAAAAGATGTGAGCGATCGATGTTAGTTTTCCCCGAATGATTGCAGCAGACATCTCGACCGAAATTGAATTTCGCGCATCGCATTAGATGTAAGCCCTATAGGCCTACGATGATACGTTACGAAACATGAAGTTAGTTATAAATACGAATATCCCTCTCTGCGAAAATGTGGCGTAACAAACCCTGTTGCGTAAATAACGAGGCCGGTATTTCGCAGTATATACAAGCAATGTCGTGTTTGATTAATATTATTAATTACTATTGTTATCACCGTTTCTTCGCTATAGACTAGCTGTGGCCGGTTATACTCATTCTGCCCAGCCAAGCCAAGAAGGGATGGCCAGGCTGAGTGATGGCTGTGTGATACACTCAGTGGCAGTAAGTCAGCCGGGGATCGGTCGTATAGGTGCTAGTTGGTGTAAGAACGTCTCGTAATGAAGTCGTGACTACAACTATGGACGACGATGTTTTTAATGACAACAGTTCTGCTTTGCTTGCTGCTGAACGAGACACGCGTTTATAGTGCTAGCCGTACTGTGGCGTAGACAGGAATGTAGATTGGTGGGGGCTCGTTTAACTTTCCCTCCCCTTTCTTTACTTTATTTGTTCCTCCCTTTTTACCCGTCTTTCACCTTTTTTCCGTCTGTTCCTTTCTGCCCCTCCTCTTTTCTTAAAAGTAGGACGCCCAAAAAATTTAGCTAAAGAGTCTGGGGGAGCGCTGTGGGCTTCCTCAACGGGTGTGGGGCGGAGCCCAGCCGAAATCGAATTTGATGCATTTAACTTTGAAATATGAGATCTGGTGGCAACAATTTTAATTATTTTTTTTTCGAGAATAAACTGTCGAAGTTGACAAATTTAGAGTATGCTTATGTTTTGTCTGGAAAATTGGGGGCCCCCTGTCACCCGTTGTCTACGCCACTGTAGACGTAACCCTTTTGACAGTACACAGTGTGACGGAGTTACTGATTCAGGCATGTAGTTTATTCATTTTATTCGTTTATTCCCTCACTCGCTCACTGGTGAACTGACCAGCCGCAATAACAACTAGATGCATAGTTTCACTAGCACTTCACTGGCACAGATCGATAGAAATTGTGATTCGAGTCTTTTTTCGCTGACCAGTAGTCGACTACCGGTACGCTAATCGCTACATCATTCAATAATATTATAAGTTTTTCTGCGCGGCGTAAAAAACGAGCACCACTACATCACATGGTTACTTACTGAGAGAAAACATGCGAGCAAAAACGTGCCGACGAGAGCAAGAAAAGCTATTGAAATAGCCTACGTTTTGCTGCAAGACTGACTGAAGATAATGCAGAGTGAGGTCTCTTCCCCCACAGGCCGGTGCCAGGTTATATAGGATGCCGCCTAAAAAGTCTCCCCGGCGACTATTTAGTTACCGGTAAAAGCAAGACGTACGGCGCAGAATGGCACAGGCCTATAGTCTGTCGGCTTGTCACATACCACTAGCCGCAATATCAATCCAGTTCCGACATATTCGGGCGTTTGTCTAAACCAAACTTTGACTCTGACTTTTGACTTTTTCAACTGCAGATTATTACATCAGTTACTTTTAGGGAACGTTTACACCATTATAGTTTATTTGTTTCTTTGTTTTCGGGTTAGGATCACGTATGTGACAGACAGACAGATGGACAGACAAACGGACAAGACTCGTATTAATGCGGCCTACAAAAACGGCCGCATAACGGGAAAGAAACGCTACTGAATGGACGTAAGAATTGACTAGGCATACGTATCGTCGGCGATTGCGTATCTGATATGGATAGGTCTACTTTAATACACTTTGTCTCAAAAGAGCAAAAATAGCTCCGTGAAACATTTGGCCGATCGCGACGGCGGGAGACTTCGGCTAAATGCTTCGCGTCGCATTATGATGACGACGCTGCATCTTGGTGTAGTGAATGAAGACTCTTGAACAGAATGATGATTGTCTCCGCTGTGAGATGATTGATAAACGATGCGTGGACGTGTGTGGCGTAGTTCCGGTGATTGAAGGAAGCTCTCGGATTGATTCAGCGACTGACGTTGTTACCTCTATTTATCCCGCCGGGGTCATACAGTCTGGGCATTCATTGCAGTACGGTTACGGCTTGTCTCCAAGTGACCGATGGATAGTCGGGCCGGTGTGTCTCGGGCACGTCTTGGCCCTTGATGAAACGGCGATCGATGGGACGGGTAATTAGTCGCCGGTCGTCTGTCGTCGTCGTTCTGTCAGATAAATTGGAACTGATGGTGGTGTCTGCGGTGGCTGGTCCGTCTGGTCTGGTCTCTGCATGCCCCCTCTTTTTCGGACTGCGGATCCCTCGGGTGAGGGGTCAGCCACACGGATTCTCCATTTCCACTCGGCTCTATTTTCCACGTCCTCCAAGTTGAACCGCAAGTCATCCATGTTGTACTTGATGACGTCGATCCACATTTTCTCTGTTCTCCCCTGCTCCGTTGTTTACGAACATCTGTCTCCGTCTGGTCTGGTCTTTCGTAATTCCTGGTGGGCAAACGCCGTGTCATTGGCCAATAATATCATCATCCTATGGCTCGAGTCTTGACGAGCAAAACCCGCTTTACGACATTTTATCAAACGGACGATGCTTGACGGACGGCGGATTTTCATCACGTCGGCGTATTCGCCAGGCCTAAACCAGCAAATGATTAATTTAGTTTTTTAGGTCGGTGAAATTAAGGCGGAGACCTTAAGCACGCTTGATTGGCAATCTGTTAGCCTCTGTCTGCGATATATTCGTACAAATCACGCAAACGCGCCCGTTACTTATAGTTGTCGTCAGCATCTGAGCTGCTGCTTCTTGTTTCCAATTTTTTACACAGAGTTTTTTTGCAGCGCGTCAGCGTGGCACGCCACGCAAGCGCTGTACTGGCTGGCTATCGCCGGCAAGTCTGTTTTTCCGTCTGTTGCGAGCTGGTATTGCATCTAAACGATCCAACGATCGTGATGTCTTTCTTAGTGGATAGTCATATAAATGACTTTACTTTTGCGAGAAAAAGTTTATCTAGACCTTTGAATCTGTTCGCTTAAATGAGAGTGCATAGGAAAAAAATGCGATTTTCGGTCCGACAATAAAAATAAAAACCCCATAGTCGATACTCATCATTAGCTCCATCAGCAATTTCTAATCTAATTAAGAACTTTATTCGTGTTAATAATTTGCAACGTAATGATCTTTTGCATCCGAATGCTAATAGACATACTTTTGTAAATGAGTCGCAACATGCTGCTAGTTGTATCGACTATATTGTTAGTTCCACTGATTTACCTTCTTTGGCCTATAATGTCTTTGATTTAGATATTAATCTGTCTGATCATTTGCCGGTTATTTGTGTTTTTTCGTATAGAATTGCAGCTTGTGTTGATGATGTTATACCTAAGCGTAAGTCGTAAGTAAGGTTGATGACACTAGTTATTTGCGTTGGGACCATGCCCCACTGCCTCAGTACTACGAGCAGACACGTGTGCTGCTGGAGCCGATACTTACTGACCTAATTGCGTTTGATCACTCTACTGTGGTCTCTAAGTTGTCTGCCCAGCACCACAGGCTAGAGATAATTTATAACAGCGTAGTGAGGGCTCTCACTACTAGTGCCAATAGATGTATCCCTAAAACCAGAAAGAATTTCTACAAATTCTGGTGGAGTCAAGAACTTAATGAATTAAAAGCAGTAGCGGTTACTTCAGCCAGAGCGTGGCAACTAGCCGGTAAGTCAAAACATGGACCAATCTTTCAAACTTACTATAAAGATAAATTAGCTTACAAAAAGTGCATTTGTGAAGACAGACAGAAAGAAACCATAAGCTTTACTAATAGTCTGCATGATGCTTTACTTCGCAAAAATAGAAAAGATTTCTGGAAGTGTTGGAAGGCTAAGACTGGTACCCAAAATAAATGCGCAAGTCAGGTCGATGGTATAGCTGATAGTGCTACAATAGCAAGTAACTTTGCTAAACATTTTGAGCAAATCTGTCGACCACATACTGCTTCCGTAAATGATAAAATGAAAATTAAATACGAAAAAATGCGTGCCTCATATTTTACATTTAAAATTAAAAAATCAATGGAATTCGATATTCAGTTGATCGATTCAGTTGTTTCTGATATGAATAATGGTAAAGCAGCTGGGCTAGATGGACTCAGTGCAGAGCACTTAAAATATAGTCATCCTATTGTTATAAACATTCTGTGTAAGTTATTTAACTTGTTCATTCACACTGGCTACCTACCAAGCAGCTTTGGAGCTAGCTAGCTATACAGTCC
>Ga0209671_1000646_pt1 | contig 24563 bp, 13 predicted proteins | sample WorMetHERISLAND2_2_FD_187401 | JGI IMG/M metagenome (GOLD analysis project Ga0209671, IMG submission 187401) | Marine gutless worms symbiont microbial communities from Max Planck institute for Marine Microbiology, Germany - Olavius geniculatus... | ecosystem: Host-associated > Annelida >... | reverse complement strand
ATACAGATAATACAAAATACACAAATAATAATAACAAAACCAAAGTTAAAACCAAAATCAAAATTGCTATTTTTCGTATATACAGTATGAGACTAAGCAAGTAAGTAATAAGTAATAAGTAAGTGATAAGTTTCTGCGATGACGCGCCCACCTGCGACACGAAAGACTTTGTTTTCGGTTTTTGGATGTTCGTCGCTGCAGCGCTGGTGGAAGGTTTCTGCGGCGGCTCGGCGTCGAGTTGGTCCGCAGAACGATGAACTTCTGCCGTGACGACCATCTTCTCACCCGCAAACTGCTGGGTGCCGCTCGAGGACGTCGACGCTGTGGTGTCTGCCGGCAACGTTGACCCAGTCGTCGATGCTGCTGCAGCAGATGTTTGCGTTTTCTGTCGACTGAGCGAAGTCTGCGGTGACGAGCTGCTCTGATTCTCTTCCACGAGCCACGGACTTGCATTCTCAGCAGCTCTCGGCGTCTGATCGTCCGGTTTATTTGCCTCGACTACGCTGCCGCTGATTCGCTCAGAACGTTCCTTATCATCACGCTCGGTCGAAGTGCCGCTCCACCCGCGCTCCTGCACGTCGGTCAACATCATCAGGGGCGGAGAACGCCGCACGGTTCTGTTCGCCGCACGACGGTGAAACATCTTGCTGTCGAGGCGAACTGTGAACGTGAATTTGAGCAGAGATGCGTCACATGTCGGCGGCGCCGAGCGACAGCCGTCCACGCCTCCTGCACTGAACGCGTCCAACGGATCAGATGACGGACGCATCAACGGCGTCAAAAACGAAGACGACGACGACGGCAGCGGGAAAAGCATTCCATCGGACGGAGCTTCTCCGGGCGCCGAGAATGTCGACGACGTTAAGTCCGTATTAGCGTCGGGCGCTCGGACTTCGTCTCCGCTGGACAAAAACACATCCTGATCAGTCTGACGCTCGTCGCTGCTCCAAGACGACAGTCCGAGCTGCGCCTGTAGGTCTTCCAGGGTGATGTAACCCGACTCCTTGCTGTCGGCGTCGTCTGATGCTACGTCAGGACTGCTCTGAGCAAGGTCCGACTTCCAACGAATGTTTTTCTTCTTCCGCGTCGTCTCCGCTTTCCCGCTCGTTGCGCTGCCGTTTTCTTGACTGCAAAAACCCGGCGGCTTTTCGGTCGGCAGACTGTCACTAACCGTGCAGCGAAAATCGTAGTGATTATTCTTGCTTTCGTTTTTCGGCAGCGGTTTTCCCACTATTGTGACTTTAGTGTTACTACATCTGGCTGCAACTGGCAACACTGAATTATTTCTACCTGAGATCGTCATCGACGTGTCGGTTTTCCTTGATTCGGATTCCGACTCGGGGACGCTTTTCTTCTTTCGACGTTTCATCCTCGGCGGAGAGACGACTGTCGTCGCTGTCGCTGCGTTTGACGACAGAGGAAGCACTTCCGGCTGCGCACAGCTCCGCGTGCGTCGCGGCGGAACGGAAACAGACCGACAGAAAGTGAGTGAGTTGCAGCCAACGTCAGCAGCCGAAAACACGTCATCGTCGTCGTCGTCGTCTGGTGAAGACTGGCGCGCCTCGCTGCCAGGACGAACCGCTGCCGGGTCCGCGGGACCCGTCTCCGTGCTCGACTTCCGCTCACGACCGTTTCCGATGCTGCCGACGTCCGTTGCTGACGTCATCATCACGGCTGGCGGCGGAGCTGGAGCTGGTCGAGTAGTGTGATGATGTCTGACGACTGTTGATGCTGGTCGGACGACGGAACGCGGCGGCGGCGTCGTGGGCTCCTTGCCGAACGTCAGAAACGTGCACGTCTGGCGTGAGCACAGATCCAAGCCACCTACCACGACTTCATCGACAACAAGCGACGACGAGCGTAATACGCGATTCATCGTGGACTCACCGGCTGACGACAAGCTTTCAGAGAACACTGCAACGAACACGACAAACCAAACGCACTGAGAAAATTATTCACTGCAGACACTCGTACGTCGACTCGACGACGCGTTGAGTTGAGTCAGCATCGCAATCGTTTGTCTCTATCCTACAACAGCAACAGCAGCAGCTACACGCTGCTTCCGATAAACAGCCGGCAACTATAGGTCTATACAACGCCGGTAAGATCCAACTTCCACTACTTTTCTTTGGTGCTTGCCGACTGCTGACGAACATCGTGACACGTCAAGGTGTTGTAAATTTGACACAAGCCTGTAGCGCGTCTATGGCACGATTGTCGTCTGTCGTCTGTCCGTCACGGATGTATTGTGGCTAAGCATTAAGTCGTAAGAAAAAACTGTGTACAGGAATAATAAGCCATGAATCAAAGCTTTTAGCGTACCAAATTTTAAGAATGAACCGCAAGGGACACATTTTCAAATTTGGAGTTAAATGGCGAAGGTGAAAAAATGTGCATTTTAATGAAAAACTGGCCGTATCTTGGAACCGGTGTAAGATAGGGCCTACGTTGCTATTGATCACTAATAAGAAGTGGCATATGCCCTTTGAGATATGATAAAAATCATCGACCTTAGATGACCTTGAAGATCAGTACTGCAATAGGAACTGAATAGGTTATAGCGCGTTTTTCCTAGCGACAGCTAGGCTTTTTTGTAAACTTGTTTTACAACTTGTTGTGGATTTGTCTTACAGTTTGCTGCTCAGCAAGTTGTGCAGTAGATTTTCAACAAACCGCAACAGTGGAGTTTGAGCTATAACTATACGCGCAATGCGCACGGCAACGCAATCGCCACGCCGTCAGTATAGTATACTGTACGATCGTCTCGTCTCGGCGATGCCGCCGCGGAGGCGTCCGCCTTTTTATCAGCGAGTTTGATAACCCGGCGCCGGTCAGGCCCGGTTCGACTGCGTATAGACCGGCAGTCCCGAGCAATACTCCGTGCGCAGCGACATGCCGCCACGCTGAGAGCGATGCGCCAATAATCGCTATACCGTCCGACGTCGTCGTCGTTGTCGGTTTTTTTATTTGCCCGCAGCGGGGATCAATGCTCAGCGTTTAACGGACGGAACAGCGACCGCCGTGCTGCAGGGCTGCCAGTAAACGAAATACCGTCCGTCACTCGAAGCACTGAGATACCGTGTTGGTATCCAGTGTTATAATCATCGACTCTGAACTTCTTTAAGAACGACTATAAAAATTTGCTGTAGAGCAATATAAGCATCACAGTCCTTTAAACCAAAAGTACAAGGAAGAAAGTATTATATTTTGAAAACTACTTTTAGTCAAGTCCCGAAAACTTAGCTTGTATACGCGTTTCTTTCCCGTTTTACTTCTGGTTTGGGGGAAAGCGCTGATTTCGTAAACAAATCCGAGTTACTTTTAGTTAGGCCTACATGTAGTTACTGACGTAGGATTCTAAGCCTATAGCGAACAGCAGACGTTTCACAGTGGTAAGAAATGTGAGCGAATGACGCTTGGAGTTTGCGCGAGCTGCCGCATGCAGTAACTTTGTGCTCGTTAGGTTTAAACTCCATCAACTTCGATCTGTTGCAGATTTCTTGTACAACACGCTGACGTCCACAACAAGTCGTTATAGCGGAGCTTGGCCTTAATGGACGGTTATTATCTACAACAGTGCAAACGCCGCAGGACGCTGACCTCAATACATCGCTCATTCGATAATTTCTCCAATTACCTGAAATGCAAGTCTGAAGCAATGATGCACGACCGCAAGCCAGTCAACCGCCTAACACAGCTGATAACGACGTTTCCGACATAATTATCTAGCTAACCTAACTGTGTTGTCTTACTAGTTAATAATAAGTTTTTTTTATTGATCATCGTCTTTTTAAATATGAAGCTATACCGTTGTAATTGCATTGTATTGTGCGCATAATAATGCATATAGGCGTACATCTGTTCTACGATTACACAATTACTTACTCACTTACTTACTTAAACGTGTTTCAGTTTCTCCTAAAAGTAGGGCTCTTACAGACGCTAGTGCGGCCTGTGGCTACTTACGGATGTGACAGTTGGATTTGAAAAGATCGCATGAGGATAGATTGGAAGCGTTTGAGATGAAAGCACTAAGACAGATTTTGCGAGTATCGTGGACGGCAAAGAGAACAAATTCGTGGGTTTTGGAGCAGGCAGATATCAACAAAAGTTTACTGGCAAATGTTAAAAAGCAGAAAGTTGAGATACTTCGGTCATATCATGAGAGGCGAAGACAAATCTCTTGAAAGGGGTATCATTAAAGGGACCTTGCCCGGCAGTAGGAAGAGAGGAAGACCAAGAACAGCGTGGATAAACAATGTCACTACATGGACGGGACTGAAACTTGAAGAGGCAATTCGAAAAGTGGACAACAGATCTGCACGGAGAACGGCGATTCATAGTGCGGCTTACTCTCGGGTCGAAGACGACTAAAGGGGGAATAGTTTCTATATGAATCTTGCAGGAAAACTGCATAAAATTCTGCAGTAGAGTGGTGGACGGAAAAGTTGGGTTTGCGTCCGATGCGACGCAGCTAAACATAGAAGCAGGGGTCAACGGCACAAAGCAGCGGCGGTGGCAAAGGCTCAGTGAATTGCCGGGTTTGGGATTGTGAGGATTCGGTCGAAATGACGTGCAAATGACGGCTACAGCCTACAACTACCCGCGGGTATCCCGCGGATGCATCGTATCTTAATTATCATCAGCAGCCGCCGGACAGTATACACAGGGACGAACGCATTCTGACGTTAATGCTCATCCGCTGACTATAGTCGAGGATTTGATGATCGAATGGCGTCGACGGTTCGCGGGAATAGAAGTCGACAGACGGATAGACAGCTGTATGCCGGGAAGTATAGTGCACCGTGCAACGTACGTCGTAGGTGCTAAAGACTAAGTGATGCATGGAAGCAGGCAGCTGACGACTGGCAAACTGCAGATAAGCGCCGGCCGCGTTGAATGGAGCGAACTGCAAGGCACGCGATGCTTTCGACTGACTCGGCGAGCGTAGAGGAGGCGACTGCAGCGCCAGATCTTGCACAGTTTCGACGTCAGCGACGAGCGTAAATACGCGCAAGTGTACTGAACAGCTGGCCGCATCACGAAACGATCCTACACAGACTAGCCGAGTACACAGTGAGCCGAAAACTAGACCACACCCTGCACCATCGAGTTTTTGTCATAGCTTCACTAAATACTGATCTACGACGAAATTTATTTCACTGTCACACTCTGCGGAAAATTTGCAATAGAGAAGTCATTAAAGTTGCAACCACATCTAAAGCGCGCTGCTACACTATACTTTGTGTAAAATTTAAACTTCAGACCAAAAAAAAGGTTACATATTTAGTCAGAAATGTTTGCACAAAATTGAAATTTGACGCTCGTTTAACACTCCAAGTCACTGACGTTCATGTCCACATTATAACGTCATCACATTTTGCGTTTCAGAATGTAAACGTTCTGCCAGCACACGCGCCCACAGCACACATAACACGAACATTCTGACATTTAGCCTATTTTTACGAGGTAGTGTAGCGACGCGTTTCGGGTGATAATCGGGATCTTCAGCGATTGCTACATTGCACAATGTCCATGGATAACGTACCGGTACTACAGAAAGTGTGGAGAATTGGTCAATAGTTGGCGAAGTGATAGCAAATTCGGTTTATATTTCTGTCCCACAGTGTAGTACAGGCGTATATAGCGTACAATACCGTGCACATTCATCACCGCGCTGTCACTCATAATGCTAGCGACTGATGGAAGCATCATTAGTTCAATGTTTGCTCAGCCTCTGCAGCTGCCGCCGAAGCAACAGATGCGTTCTTGCGTTTTATTGTAGACAATCAGCAGCACACTCGCTGCGAATCAGATGTTGGTTATTCGCATTAACCGACCACAGAGTGCTTTCCTATACACAGCACTCGCAACAATAAACGCGCTTTCAGCGACTCCATCTATGCGTCCGTCAGCGGACCGAAGCATAAAACGAACGCACAATAACAGCCATTAAACGAATATAAAGTAGCCCCCCTATGCGAAGCTCAGTTCTATGAAACATACATTATAATTATTACTCACGAACTCAGCATAAAACAAGACTGAACAATGTATACTACTCATATCTGCATTACAACAATACAGAAATTCATTTCATTTCCGTCAAATGCAAGGCGACATCTTCGAACTCAATTCTCCATTATTTACTGACAAACGTTATTATAGCTGTGATTTGCCACTGTACCGTACTTTAAGCAAGCTAATTTTGTTTGTACAGAAATGCACACAATTATCGTATTTCAAATTATAAGCTATTATTACTAAAAAGTTTAAGTATGAATTTGATGTGCAAATGCGGTAAGATATAAAAAAAGTCCGCTACCGTACGCCTTTAAAGTTTGCGATCACAACTCTATTCATCAAAAATATGTGTACATCAATTATTGGTTTTGATATTTATAAGACGAACAGCCACTTGTGTACTGGATCCAATTGCAACAGCTGTTATTCAACGATTTAATGAAGCTTGTGTTGAATAACTGCAGCCGAAAATTTACAGTTGCCATTATTCAACATACATACACGCCTACTTAAACTAACTACTGCGGCCACGAAGACGGAATTATATTATTTTCTACTTTGTACCGTATATAGGAGCTCTCAAAGCTCAGGTATATGGCCGACATAATATGTGGTAGTCGCTCGTTATGCTGGTGATCAAGAAGAATACAGCGAAAGCTACGCTTAGGACAGAGCTCAGGTGTCGTGCTCAACGACCATAGGCCAGTGATGCAATATCCTGTCGAGCGATCTGATGTGTACAGGATATTGCGGGCAGTAAATTCTCGATCGCCAAAGCGTCGAGGTGCATCGCAATCAACTCGGACTATCCAGTAGCTCATGATGCTGCTACCCCTTCAGTTCTCTCGTATTTCATATCGGCAGTTTCGGGTTTTATTTGCACAAACCAGCTGCCACGTTTTTTCTTTTTGCAACAAATAAAGTTTCTAAAACTTGTCATAATCTAAGGTAAAATGATTATACGCTAGAGACGACGTTGATGTGTTGCTACAATGCGTGCACTACGCAAACGGCTGGCTCGTAGCAATTTAGGTTCAATTTTCCAGTAAATCGTGTAACATACGGCGACCAGAACGCAACAAATTATGTATAGACTATGGAAATGCGAGACGAGTGCAAGGAAAACGGACAAACTATGACGTATTAAACGGACAGAATTCCTCAAGGCATCCTAAGATTGTAAGAAGTATATTATGTATGCATGCACACGTGTATTATATGCAGCTGGTGACCGGCAGACAACGGCAACTGATACAAAAGCATGAATGATGCTCGGTCACTAGACGAGCAAAGAATGCCCGCCGGACGAACGAATAAATTTACGAAATAGCGAGCGGCATGAGATGGACGATATTCGGCCATGCAGCCGGACACTTTGATGCACCATGATTTACGTCACGCTTGCCGAACACAAGCCACTATCAGTATGTATGCCCTGTATAATGTATATGCTTTGTATGCCCGGCCCTCTTTCCGTGCATAGAAATACAGCGCACCTGCAATGTCCACAAATCGTGCAATAGGACTGCCCACGTGTTTTATGTGTTTTCATTAATAGATTTTTTTGGCCGACCGTGGTCATGACTGCGGCACAAGCTGTCGTCTGTCTGTCGTCTGTAACGCATGTATTGTAACTGAACTGTACGTCGTAAGGCGTCTGCTTGGCGAGTTCCTATAAACTGTCAGTAGTAGCCATGTATATATCTGCAGGGGTTTGGTCGCAATTTTAAACGCAAAGTTGCTGCCTGCATTTGTCACCCACGCGCACCGTATCCTGGCGTTGATTGCAGCGTTCGGCAGCAGCGTCACCACAGCGTGTAGTCAGCTCTGAAAATCGTTTCCTCTTCGCCACCAGAAGTCAGACGCTGGTCTTCAGACGTAGGCAGTACGATCGGCCTTCCCTAGCGACAGCTGGGTTTCTAGGTTCTAGTGTTATTTTATGACACTATGTCGTCATCCCACAGGGGTTCACAGAAACTTCACAGCATTAAAACTAGTCGACTTGGCCAAGGCGCTGCAAGCGCCCAAAACGAGACGGGAAGTGGGTGAATCGAGAGTTGTTCCCTTTGGAGCCGATAAGGAAGCAAGTCTATAGAGAATCGTTGTCAGCTTTCCGGTGGGGAATAGTATCTGAAGCTCCGGCCGATAATAAATTTGGCAAATTTTAGCTTCACTCGCGAGTCGTACGCAAACCACATTGTTGATCACGAGTAGCGAGCGGGCAGTGCGCCGTGTACAAACCGCCAGAAATGTAAGGAACTAAATTAGCAGTTTGTTCGCTTTACGATACGTGCAAAGCAACTAAATCAAACTTCATATTTCAGTTCAGCTCAATTTATTTCTGTCGCTATGTACACGTTTTAACATAACGTTGTCTGTGGTGGTTATGCGAGTTTCATGGCCTACTTTTGTCGCCTATTTCTCACTGCAGTTTCTGGAGTGTTATAACTGCCCATAATCTCACTCGCTTCAAACGTGACGACGACCCAAACGTGGCTCCGGTCTGTATACAGCATTCATTCTCAGGCAGAACACGGCGTCGATCACAGTCATGAAATAAGTACGTTTCAACACGGTGTACAGTGTATTATGCCTCGTTACACTCGCACTGTAGACTGTGTTGAAACTTATACATAGTCCACCGTAAACCTATAGACCCGACCACATTGTTTATGCGTATACGAGTATACAACATCTGTGTTTTGTTCAGCACAAAGCTTCAACAGATAATCCAGTAGCCTACAGTAGGGCCTACACAGTGTATGCGTGAAGGGAGGCTATCATTGTGCGTACTGTTGTATTGGTGAAATAAACTTTTTGTCGCATCGATCCACCAATCCCACACTGCAGGGAAACACTATTGCGAGTACATGCAGTGTACGTAAATTATCATTTACACAGCATCGACCTTCCTGAGTGGCGCTGCATGGCTACTAATCGATGATTGTCGTAATTTAGTCGGCGCAGAAACCGCGTCGTGCGAGATATCGACCCGTCAGATAAACAGTTACCTTTCCAGTGACTGAAAGTATGTATTAAGGACACGTTGTACTAAACAGCGACTGTTAGGCCTATGTGTTACAGCACTTTTTGCAGTGAGATGAACATGACATCGTCAATTGTTACTTACCAGTTCTTTTACGCCACAATCAATTAATCAGATAGGTCTACTTGATCTCTAAACAGAACAGAAAAGACCTGTTTTTTCGAGCCGCGAATGCAAACTGAGGACACAACCGCAAAAAAAACATCGTTGCCTATTCGTACTGCAGCAGCGCGTGCTGGCACACCAGCATGCCAGTTTGCACAGGTGCGCGCGTGCTAGATAAAACACGGCGGCCGAATGAATAAATAATCTGTTAATATTGATGACGTCGTGTTTACCTGGTCAGGTGAGACGTAGTAATCAAGAACCGGTACTACGCACGCGCACGTGCATACTTCCAGGAACATGCAACTTCGACGTAGGCCTACGTCCCTGGGACGAACAACCGTGCACGCGAACTACAAACCGTAGCTTACTAACCGCGTTGAATGGAAAGATCGCTGATCAGCAACTGTAGGACTGCTGCTGCTGCTGCTGCTGCTGCTGCAGAGGCCGTGCGCATAGTCGAATACACACGGATGCTGCAGGCATTCACGACGTTGTGAATGAATCGATAGCTTATCGAAGCATACACCATGAGCGACATTGCAAGATATGGATAGCTTCATGTCAACAGTGATGTTCAATATTACAAAATAATGGCTCTCAAAAGTAGTTAAAATATAGTGTTAAAATTTTTGCTTATTAAAGTATTTAAAAAACTTCGTTAAAATAAATGTTCTATTCGTATACATGCAAAACTTAAAATACTAATAATCTATGTTGCACATTGTATTTTAAAAACTGTCAATAAAATATATTTTGAAATGTATTTTAAAGTGGTGCAGGGTATTTGTCCGGCAGCCTAGCGGCTATTGATACAGCAATCGGATAAATATTCGGTTCTACCAGGGTAACCGGCCGCCAATTTAGACGCCTTTGCCGGTACCTACAAACACCCAACGGTGACGATCTCAACCCTAGCAAGTGGGGAATCACGGGTCGCCAGTCGGCAAGTTTCGTGCTTGCTTGCAGCAGCGTCGAATCATCACCCCCTATTATACGCTTAGTTTTGGCGTGCATTATTGTCACACAAATCTCTGAAATACGCTAACTCTAACCCTAATCCTAATCTAGTCTTAAACCCTAAACCCTTAACCGTACACCATAATATTAACGTTAATTCTGGTCATCACGCGTAATGCAATTACGCAGTGAGACATTGGGGCCGCCGCCTAGCGAATGCGATTGAGTTTTTCGTATTTGTTTATTGCCGGAAAATAGCCTACAGACTATTTCACGGCTGCCGGACGAATAGTCACCTCGTTTTAAAATACGCAGTAAAATGCGTAAATACGCAGCATATATATTAAAATACTATTGAATGCAAAAATGCAGTCATATTTTAGATTCGTTAAAACTTGTCGAAGAATATGTGTGCACGGGTGCCATGGGTGATCATTCACTTTAAATGTCACGTCGTCCGTTTCCCGGTTTTCGAAGGTGAATTACTCATATGATACCTTTATTGCTTTACCCGTAGTATGTAGCATACGACAGGTAAGGTGCACACGATCGATCAAAAAAAACTAATTACATCCTGCGCACACACGTCGAGAGCGATCGACATTAATGCAAAGTGCCTCAGAAAATGTAGCGGTGGTGTGGCCTGGTTAACGCATTTGACATGGTTACTTAATTTGGATCATTGAATGGGAGTCTCCCAGCGAAAAAAAAACAGTGAAACATTTTAATTTGTTAAAAACGTAGATCTATCGTTAACCTGTTATTTTTGCGTAAAATGGGGAAAATTTGATCTGCAACTTCATGTGCTTTTTGAGTTAGATACAATTCCGTTTTTTATATTTTTTTGTTCACGGTTTACATCAGATATCTGTGTAGCCTAATTCAAATTTCAGTTCACATAATTATTGTAGACCTACACTTGTACTTTATACCGGCTAGTTGGATATTGCTTAACATTGTGACGTAGCCTAGGCCTGGATCTGAGAATTATAGGCTTATAACAGTTACGCTAAGTAATTATTCTTGGTACGCTTTTCTTAATATTGTGCATTTTCTCTGTAATGTATATTTTTCCCTTTTTTATTTATACTGATTTCTACCAGTAATGGCGAATAACAGATTCTCAAATTATCTCTCTAAGCCTAATACCAAACATAGGCAAAGCATCTGGTGTTTTTCCAGACTCAAGGAGTGTGTCTGGAAGCGACGCAACATAAGTTTGAAGGCAAAGATGAAGATCTACAACGCTGTAGTCATCACCACTTTGTTGTACGCTTCTGAGTGCTAGACGCTCTTGGCAACCGACTTGACGAAACTAGAGGTTTTTGCAGATGAGCTGTCTCCGCCGAATACTTAGGGGTAACCCGACGCGACCAGCTACGGAATGACACGATACGGTACCGTTGCATGGATCAGCCCACCGTTGGGAAGCGGATTCAGTGGAATCGTCTTCGATGGTTTGGACATATGTGCTGAATGGACGATTCCCGCTTGCCAAAACAGCTTCTATGGGCAGAACGTCCGGATGGTTGGCGCTGTCCTCCTATATTGCGCCAAGGAAACAATGGAAGAATCAGGTCGCTGCCGACGTGACGACTCATCTACCCAGGCGCCTTTACCGTGACCCCCTGATGGCGGCCGTCGGCATGACAGCTGAGCGCGGCGCATGGCGGGGGTTACGGTATGACATCACCGGCATCAACCTACATCGTGACCAATCAAGCGAGCGCGCGCATCCAGATGTCTCCAGCGTCATTGGATAAGAGCCGATCAGATCCGACCCGAAAACCAAACATTCAGGTCAACTCAGACATCCGTCCCTCCTGGGTAGATAAATTGAGTACTTTTACCAAATTCTAAAAAACTGCAGACGCTATCTGCTATAGTTAATGTTTATTGATTTGTCATGTCTGTCCGGTATTGTAGTTCGTCAGTCGTTACTGCCAGTGTATGTCGATACTGGCAACGGCGGCCTTATTTTACAGTCGCTGTAACTACTACTGTGTCGACATCTAGCGAGTTGGATTGACTCGTGTCTCGTCTCAACTGCTAGCGACTACAATGTTCGACGGCAAAAACAGTTCGCCTGCATTGCTACCTATCCAGTAACTGAACTGTTATTTTCTCTTTGACAAACGAGGCACATATATTATTTTGCTCTAATTCAAAACACTGTTTTCGTTTTGTTGTTGTTTCTGATATCATTTATGCAATGAATGACGATACTGACGATGACGACGACGACGACGACGACGACATTTTATAGGCTACACAATCGGTTTTTAACCCATTATATTCTCATTTTGTTTGGTACTTTCATGTCGTGCTACGCCCCTTTCTTTACGGAGCTTTTTAACCGATCGATGTCGTCAGCGACCGTGCCTGACGTGTTCAAGTCGGCCTTCATCACGCCACTGTTCAAGAAGCCAGACCTCAGTAGCGACGACCCACATTCGTATTAACCAATTATTTCAAACCTGTCGGTGGTGTCGAAACTACTCGAGCGACACGTCTTCCGGCAGCTGTACGACTACCTTGCCCGGGCGGATCTACAGCCGCGTCTGCAATCCGCGTACCGCATCCACCATTCCACCGAAACTGCTGGCTGCGGACAACGGCGAACTGTCCGTGCTCGCGTTACTCGACTTGTCAGCGGCCTTCGACACTGTCGATCACGACATTCTTCTGACTCGGCTTCGCGTCTCGTATGGTGTCGGAGGCCCGTATTGGACTGGATACGATCATATCTGACTGATCGGATTGAGTGAGTTCGCCGCGGCATGTCTCGATGTACGGCAACAAGGGTTCGCTACGGGGTTCCGCAGCGATCCGTCTCGGGTCCGCTTTTATTTATTTTATACACGGCGGACCTGGTCAACGTCATCGAGACTCATGGTCTTCACCCTCATCTGTACGCCGACGGCACATGGATTCAGAGTTCCTGTTGCCCCGAGTCTGTTGACACGTTCCAGTCCACTCTGTCAGACTGTTTCGACGAGGTGTGGGACTGGATGCGTTCGAATCGGGTACAACAAACACTATAAAGACTGAGATACTCTGGTGGTCGACATCCCGCCGGCGTCACCTATTACCAACTACCGCTGTCAGAGTCGGTGCCGACTACGTCTCCCCGTAGTCAGCTGTTCGCGATCTGGGCATCATGATAGACAGTGACGTCAGTATCATTATGCGATCGCATGTATCACGGACTGTATCTGGCTGTTTTGCGGTTCTACGTCAGATACGCAGCATTCGGCGATTCGTCACGTCGCTGGTCGTGTCGCTCATCATGCCACGTTTACACTACGGCAACGCCACGCTCGCCAGACTTCCAGAGAACCAGCACCGCCGACTACAGTCAGTGCTCAACGCTGCCGCCAGACTGATCTACCGGAAAAGTCGATGCGAACACGTCGCACCTTTTCTGCGAGAGCTTTATTGGCTACGGTCCAGAGATCGTGTCGACTTTAAAATCGCCGTTTTCATCTTCCGGCGTTTACGTGGTCTTGCGCCACGCTACTTAGCCGACGACATTCGTTGCGTCGCCGACACCAACCGCCGACGCCTACGCTTGTCATCGTCGGATCTACTGACTGTCAGACCAACGCGACTGGTAACCATGGGCGACCGTGCCTTTCCGGTCGCCGGCAGTCGACTCCGGAACACTCTGCCGCACGACGTCACCTCTGCTCGCACACTGTCTGTTTTCTGTAACCGCTTAAAGTCGCACTTGTTCAATATTTCCTTTCCTCCCAACTAAATTACTTTTCCTACGTTTTTCACATCAGTTTCCCACAGTGGTTCAGCAGTTTTTCGGAACATTGGGCCACTTTAAATAACTATAATGTATGTATGTATATGTATATATTGTGCTGGCTGATAAAATGAAACAACAATGATGTTTTGACAATTTACGCTAGTAATATCAGCACAAGTATTGTAGCATTAAAACATTTACACTGTTCAACTCTCAAGAAAATTTTTTTGGGCGCTATCTTACAATATACATGTAAGTGATTCCGTCTCACATTCATCGACTGTCATTTGTATGTCTGTTACATTCGTGTCTCTTATACTTAAATTTTTCGACGGACTTAAATGCCAGTTGGCAGATACAACTGTGGAGTCAAATGATACATTGTGTTTGATGAGGTCTCTGACCTAGAGGGGAAATTTGGATTTCGAACCCACCAATCAAAACATGTAATTGCGAATTGGAGCCAAACTGTCCGCTATATACTGCTGCATGTAGCAAATACGAACGAGTGATTCCGCCTTTTGCCAAATTACTTTGATTCTTGTTCTAATCAGAATAGTTCACTGTAGCATTTACGTGGTAACAGTTTTCTACTTCTGATAACTACCTATAGGCTACAATATTTAGCTGGCGGCCAGGCGTGGTGCTTTAATCTCGATCAACAAAATGTTTCTGAGACACCGTGTGTACACTTTATGTATATTAATTACCGGTATTAATAATTGCTGATCATTTAGATTGCTCCATGTGCCTAAACGTTTATTGCGTTGTAATGCGGACGTCCTCGTAGGCTGCATATCTCTTCTTGGATGACTGCTAACCTACTAACTCTCAACTCCTCCAAGACTGAATTGCTTCTCATCGGGCTTAAACAACAACTTGCTAAAATAAATAACTCTTCTCTAAACACTACTCATCTGCTCGTGACCTTGGCTTCATATTTGACGAACACCTCACTTTCTCGGATCAAATCTCTGCACTGTCTAAATCTTGCTATTCTCACATTCGTCAGCTTCGTTGCATTCGTCCTTAACAGCCAGCCTCATTGCAACTTCCGTCGTTTACTCCAAACTCGACTACTGTAACTCTTTATACTATAATTTTCCTAAGTCTCACTGAAATCGTCTTCGACATATCTAAAACTCCCTTGCTCGTGCTGTCGTCAGAGCTTCTAAATGTAGTCATACCACTCCTATTCTTAAATCTCTTCACTGGCTTAAAATAAATGACCGTATTGAATATAAAATTCTCGCTCTTACTTTTAAACTTCTCTATACCGCTCAACCTCCTTACCTGTATAACTTAATCTCTCTCCAGCCACTACGTAACACTCGATCCTCGTCTGTCATCATTCTTGCTCGTCCACCTACTGATTCCTCCGTAAAAATTACCAATCGTTCCTTACGCTGTGCGTCACCTCATCTCTGGAATCAACTGCCTCACTCACTTCATCAAAAACGTTTTGATCTGCCTTTTCCTGACTCGCCATACTTCAGGATCATCTCACTTCACCAGTATCACCATCACCACTCTTGTCCTTCATCACCCCGTCATTCTTTTATTCCAATGTCAGAATCTTTTTTCTCACATTCCATTCTCCATAGACATCTGGCACTCCTTCGGACTGACTCCACGGCTATTCGGACCTGCTCACGGTTATTGATTTTTTTCATTTTAGTTTTTTTACTTTCAGTTTTCATTATTTCTTTATTCCTTATATTTTTATTCTTTTTATTTTAGTTTTCTTTATTTTAATCATTTTCCGGATTTTAAATTTTTTTTATTCAACGGTATTTTTATTTTCAGTATCTCTCATTTCATTTTTTTCAAACATTTCAGTTCTTTTCAGTTTATGTGCTAGATTAAATTGACAGTTTGTCTGTCGGTTTTTAAGTGCAAATTTTCTATTGTATTGTACTGTATTGCACTGTATTGCTGCACTGCGGATCTTGTCAGTACGTTCGTCTGTCTCTCCGTTTGTTTGTCTGTCTGTTCTGTGATAGTTTCCCATGGCAGAACTAATCGACGTACCAATTTTAGTTCGAAAGGTCAAATTCAGAGTTAGGATTAGGCACATAGAATGTGCAGTACAGTGGTCAAGTACGTATAGTTAGGCGGACGACCGCATGTCTTGTCAGCACTGGGCCAACACCTTCGCTAATTTTACTTGCAGTACAGGACCTACTTGTTTCGAGTAGGTATGCCTACCACATTCGTCCGAATAATATGCCAAGTAAGGGCGCCTAAATAAAAAAAAAGCATCAGTCGCATTTTTGTACGATCGATTAACAAATATACAACGATTAAAGAATTAATTGGTCCCGTGCTTCGGGACTAAGTAGGCCTGTAGGTTAGCGCGTGAGTGGCTCGCTGGAAAAAGACCAAATGGTAGGCCTAAACGCGCACGGCCATTGCCAGCTGCTGTTTACAGGACGAGCAAAACAAGCAGGCCGTGCAGGTAAGGTCATTATTATGATACGGCCTATGCCAGGTATTGAACTAGCTAGGCCTATACATAGTACAGCAGTGAGCAGGTATATCGATGGATGCGTTACCATGGGCAACGCCGACGCGACGCCGCGACCTGCCGCTGCAACTACACGGAACTGCTTTCAGCGTCGACGCTCGTCGTAATTGGGCTTCAAAAGCGTTTCAGATGCGAGGGCTACCGTGAAAGCAGGACCTCTGAAGTTAGTCTGGTGAGTATATGCGTGAGCGCTGAAAGCTCTAACGTGACGATTAGCTGTTATAGTCGTTGCACTGGTGTAGCACGTTGTATTCCTGACTATGCGGAATCAGGCTGCAACTGGTAAATTACTGTCGACCTAGAGCCCTAGACAAAGTCATCGCTGCAGGTGAAGCATACGCGCCACCAGTTTCAGGCAGTTGTTACTGAAACAACGCGTGCACATTTTAAGTCGCGTTCTCGGGTACAGTCAGTAACCGTTATATTTCCACTAAACTGAATGCAAAAATGAAGTAAAATAACTAAAAAATAATAACAACAAGCAAAGATGTTGGCCCAGTGCCGACATAAAGTGCGGTTGTCTATCTATTCGTGCACATATTTACGCTTACTTATTTCGAATTGCAGTGCACATGTATACAATATCATGTGTAAATGTCCATTTTTGCGTCCGTAAGAATTCTTTTCCTTTATTAGTAGACAAGGTGTAAACTAAAACTTCGAGACTTTGTCACATTCGCTAGGTGGCAGCTCGGCGGAGGTTTGAGAGCTTTGGTTGCTTTAGTTTTGTGAATGTCGTTATATACGGATGGTAATGGTTGTGAATCTGTATACATTATATGAGGTCAACGAATGGAAGCTAGTCGTCCGTCGGTGCCGTCGGATGGCGAGTATCGTAGTCTGGAGCGGTCTCACAGCATCGCTGGTAAAGGCGAAGCAATGCCCAGTCCGCTGTCAGCGTCAGCACCAACATCGGTCTACCGTCAACTGCGACAGCATCGCAACTCATGGCCCACCATCGACGTCGCTGCCAACCCAACCGCCAAAACCGTCAAACGTAAATACGTTTACATAATTTCTGTCATTCAACCACCGAACTCAATAGGGTCTACAAACAAATATTGTGGACTTTACAAGACAGACAAATGAAGTCCCACTGAAGCTGAAAACGTTACGATGAATTTACAACAAATTTGTGGAAATTATTTACATGCCAATTTATCAAAATAGTTGCTAAAAGTCCGTTACATTTATTTTTAACTTTTTTAGCAAATCTTGTAAGCGTGCAGGCCTTTTGTTTCGGCTGCATAGGATTTACTTTTGTTGACTTTTGTTGTTAAATGTGCTCCGGCTATGAACACAGCGCTAATTTTCTTATTATGGAAACGGCACATAACCGTTTCTTTTAAGATCGTGATGATGACGATGATGAGCTTCATACAAGTCTGTATATTTTCAATTTTTCTACATGTATTTACTTTTTTAGTCTCAGCTCAGTATTCAATTTTATTATGATTTTGTGTATTATTTTATTACTCTTTTTAGCTTAGCCTTCCGTCGCGCTGCAGGCTACGTGTACATCTAGTGTTTTATAGAAGAATCAATAAGAAACTGACAGCAGGGCAGGTGCTGGTACTGCGCAATGCTATAGCACGTGTGAGATATGACAGACTGACAGACAGCGACATGTCCTGACATGACATGATGACAGTTGCGCCACAGTACGCCGAGCGACATATAAACTATACAACCAGCTACTGCTAAATGTTCAACAAGAAAGCCCAGCTGTCGCTAGGGAAGACGTGTTGCAGCCTGTTCCTGTTGCAGTAATGAACTTCAAGGTTACCCAAGATCGATGATTTTCATTTGAAAAGGCATATGCCAATTACTGTTAATAATTAATAGTAACTTTGGCTCTATCTTTCACCATTTCCGAGATATGGCTAGTTTTCCGTCAAAGAACGCACATTTTACCTTTTTCCATTCAACCCCAAATTTGAAAATGTCTCTCTTTCATCTGCCAAATTTTGTACACAAAGAGCCTCGAAACAGGACTAATTATTCGTGTAAAAAGTTTTTTCCTAAAACTTAACGCTTAGCCACAATACATCTGGGACGGACGACGGACAAACAGACGGACAAACAGACGACAGACGACAATCGTATCGTAGACGCCTACAGCAAATATAGCCGTAGCGCAACAAAAACTCTACGATAAAGCCCCGCAACAAAACCCTTCTGCGACACAGCCCTCGCTATCGCAACCCTGTTCTTGCTGCTTTGACAGTCAGACGATGAAGTCACATACTGTAATTTTGAATTCGTTAACATGTTTGGAACGTTGAAATAGAAGCGCGATTTGCAAATAGATTTCATACAAAACTGCCCTCGGCGATGTGTAGGAACTAGGAAGTTAGGAACGCGGTTGCCTAAAGCTTCCACTACGCTGATCTGAAAGCGCGTACAAAGCAAAAAAAGCAAAGCGACGGAAATAAACTGAACTACACTAACATTTCAGTTGTGTTTAGTTCGGTTTATTTCTGCCGTTTTATGTCCGCCTTATTCTGTCTTTAAACCAGAGATTTCCTTTTTGGGTGTATTTTATCGTTGACGCAGCACGTGAGACTATTGAGAATGTACACCGTGAGCCATAAAAAACGTGCCACTTTACTTCTGTCCATATCTTCGCCAATTATTGACCGATTTTCAAAATTATTTCATTGGCACACTCTGCAGACAATTTGCAATAATGTGATTATTATATATCCTACCACACGGTAAATGCGTTTGTACACTACCTTGTGAAATATAAATGCAAGCAAAAACTAACGATAATAACAAAAATTTAGGCAAATAAAAAAACGATTCAGACCAACATTCCGATGAATGATTCGTATGACTCTAGACTGTGTTATATCCATACAGTCTACTGTCATACAGACCATTCACTGCAAGTGTTTTTTTTCAATTTTACCAAAATGTTTGTTTGTTATTATCGTTATGTACGCATATTTTATTGATATTTCACAAGGTAGTGTAGAGACGCATTTACAGTGTGGTGAAATTTATAATAATCGCAGTATCGCAAATTGTTTGCAGAGTGTGTCGGTAAAATTTTTTCGAAAATCGGTCAATAATTGGCAAAGATATCGACAAGAGTAAAGTGGCACGTTTTTTGGCCCACCCTGTATAAAAACGGACAGTTGGCAGAATGCATATGTATGCAATGTAGCGTGCAAGTAGGCCTACAGATCGCTTGTGTATGTTGTGAGCATTGATTTAAGGCGCGTACTGTCGTACAAAACAACATATTTGAACCCAACTGACTAGCTGCTTGTTCATTGGTCATTTCAGTTCAATTCAGTTAGGTCGCTCTATTGGCAAAGCGGCAATACAAAAATTACATACCACGATTGTGTGCTGTAACAAGCAGTTTGTACACGCTACACATTACGCATTAAACAGTAGACAAAAAAACAGCACTACGTGTATTTTATAATAGCCAGCTATGTTTTTAACTTTTGTTTTTAATCCCCGAGAACCTTTACTACCGGGGGTAAAAAAGACCAGCTGTGATAGTAATAATCTAAAATAAACAACGCACAATAAAGGATCTGTGGAACCGATCGATTGTCGTCGCATATATTAATTTCACAAAAACGAGCGATATTGTGCTTCAGAAAAAGTCGTTGTTTTGCAGGTAATCGTCTCTATAGAAATACCCGAGGTCGGCCTAGTCTCTGTATTCTGTATTCTGTAAGCCTGCGCTTTATGAAACAGCTCTGAATGTAACGTATTTAACGTCGTGCCATTAATTTTTGCAGCAAGCACAACGTACAAACAGTATAAAACCGCTTAATATGCATTAATTGTCGCTTTATTAACTTTCGTTACATGTCATGTGCAGAACGTATAGCAACATCAGAATATTGTAAAAATTGTTGCAGAAAGAAATCATCTTCGTTATACAAGGTAAGGCTGAGAAAAAAACCAGTTTCAGAAAAAAAACAACTTGCCAAAGCGTTGCACATCACAAAAGTTTGAAAACTCGAAAAATTATTTTATTAGTTTATTTGCGACTGTTAATCCAACCTTTTGTAACTTACACAAAAATTCATCGTGTCATTCTGGCGGGTTTAAACGATTTTCTAAGACAATCCAGTTCAATTTAACGTAACAGGCTGTTATGCTGTTCGCAGCTATGTTTTCACTAGACACTGGACACTTCTAATGGTATGTTTTTGCTGCGCAGTGAGCATGTTAAATGCGTTGTTATGCCTGTTGGCGTAAAAAAGATTGATTCACTGATAGGTTGGCTCACTGTTAATGAGGGTGTTGTTTGGCTGTACAGCGAAGGTGCAGCCGCTGACGGCGACTGCGGAAGAAACGTCACGGGAAGAAGACGGCGGCGACGACGACGACGACGATGAAGACACATTCACCTGCACGGACGGCCATGACGACACTCGACGGCGTCCTACTCCCACCCGTCAGCGCCGATTGATCAGCCGGGCTCAGACACAGACGGAGGGCGGCGGCAGTCACACGTACGCCGTCGCCAGGGTCTGGTACAGGCGCTGGGAAGAGTACGTGGGCGCTGCGCGAGGCTTCATAGCCGGCAGCGCACCTGCCCCGGGACCGCTTGACATGGACACACAGAACGACGAAGCCAACACCTTCGTCAGCGAGTCCGTCTGGAAGCTGCTCGTAGCGTGGTACGGAGTTGCATCGACCCATCACCTGGACCGCAAGCATCTATACTTCAAGGACGAGAAGGTCGGCTCCGCATGACACTATTCTTCGTGCTGAAATCATTATCGTTGGTCACAGAGCAAGCACCTGTTTTTATTCATAAAATGGATGTTTTTATCTTACCCTTGTTTTGTAACGTGTCGATCGTTGCTCGGTCGATGAGGCGGCGTTATTTAATACTGTGATTACACAATGAAGCAAACATGAAGCATGTATTTTCAATACGTTTGCTTCATCTTTGCTTCATGTTTGCTTCATCGTGTAAACGGGGTATAACGTTGCACGAAAGCAGCAACGAAAACTATCAGTAGGTAGCTGGGCTTGATGGGACGCATATTCAAAATGGCGAATAAGTCACGTGGCGAACAAGCCAGAAAAGGAATCGTTCAGAGTGCAAATAAGCCAGTGTCGTCCACGTGCCTCTTTTTTACATTGCACTGGCTACATTTTTACGAGGTCATTATAGACGTTCAATCCGCAGTCGTCACTTTATACTTATAAACCGATCTCTTTTACTTACTTAACAGACTCTGTTGTGCTGGTTGTATAGGTGTTTGACGTGTGCGTGCTGAGTCCATTCAGTGGAATCGTTGAACATCGATGCAAGCGCTTCAATCGTTTCGAGGAAGTCGGTTACGTGGAACTGCAGCTGCGTCGTGTGTTCGGCGTCACTGCGTTCAGTCGTCGGTCTCGGCTGTGGATCAGTGAAAAGACCGCCGTCCCACGCTTCCGTCAGTTGCTCGTCCGCTCTCGCATGCTGAACGACTGCGTGCACCGCGACAAATCCTACATCCTGGCGCTGGAATTAGCTGACGCCGGGTCAGGTCGAGCGTGGCCGACCGGTGAGCCAGGTGACGCCCGTGGGGAGCTCGACCGCTACGCTGACATAGCCGGCACCGACGGCGGACTGGACGAGTGGAACGAATCGGTGAAGCAGGAACTTGCGGACCTGGAGCGAACAGTGGCCGAGCAGGTCGGCCTTGCGATCGCGCAGTTTAGCGAAACGGCGAGGTCGACGTTGGCGGACACCGCGCGGCGACTGGCGGAGCGTCGAGATGAGATGGAAGAGCGACTGAGAGACATTGAGGGGCGCGCCGCGGAACTATCTGTTCGGGAGACGGAAGTAGCTGAGCGCGAGGTGGCCGTCACGGTGGAACGTTCCAGACTGGACTTTGAGCGACAACGGTTGGACGATGACGAGAGACGCTTCCGAGACGAAGCTGCTCGTGTTGAGGAACTGAACTTGATCAGCAGCGGTGATAGCAAGATCCGTCTGGACGTGGGCGGCATCATATACACGACGTCAACGCAGACTCTACGCCGCTACCCCGCCTCGCTGCTGTCATTCATGTTCAGCGGTCGTCACGAGCTACGGCCCGAGTCTGACGGCACGTACTTCATCGACCGCGACGGAGCTCACTTTCGCTACGTGCTGAACTTCCTGCGTGACGGCTCACTCGACCCGGAGACGCTACCGAATGTCCGTACCTCGCTGCGACAGATCATCTGCGAGGCACGATACTATCAGCTAGACGAACTCGTTGAACACCTGGAACAACTGCTGCAGACCGACACTTTGCCACAAACTAATAATACATGCGCTTAATACACAATGCACAATATTTGCGTATACTAGAGCTGGGGCACAAAATGCACTGTAGCATCAAAGTCAATAAAGAAAGTAAAATTTAAAAATAGCGTTTACAACTGTCAACGGAGACAGATGTCTTTCAGATAGTCCGGTAACGTATTCCACTAAAACGGAGTGGGCACTGTAGGTTTGAGCGTTTCGGTTGGCTTCACCATCGAAACAGTCAACTGATTGCTGCACAACGACCGGAGATTGTCTCCCCGCCGCCGCCGCCGGAAATAATTTTGTGTTCTACGCACTTTTTACGGCTGCGTTATAACGGAAATTTCTTCTTCACTTTCTACAGGCCCTGACTCCACTGATTTCAGTTTGTCGTGAACCTGTTTTACAACATAATGTGCAACAAATCCAAAAAAATCGAAAGTCTACAGCAAATCCACAGTATCTCAACATGTCGAGATGTCCGTCGTATCGGGGTGAGGGTTTGGGTTATTGCACGACATGTCGTCTGGCGATGCACAGATTGCAATCACAGTGAAAGATATATTTACAGAATGTCCAAATGTAGTCAATGTCCGCCAGTTTTACTGTAGCCAAATGGCTTCGATTTTACACACTGTATATAGTTTTTACATAGACAGTCAACATTAACAATGGCGCTAAATTGTCTTTACTGTGTTAATGGGCCGTTATGAAACTACTCGCTCACTGTTGTGATGTACAAACAAGAAATATTATTAGATTATGACCAATCTAATGTACTCCTCGCGCGCATCATTTTCTTTTGTATTCTTTTAAGAGCTTTTTCGTTCCTTTCGGCTTGTATTAGAGACCCGGCGTCTAATTGAGACAAGTTTAATATTATACCAATAGTGACTGGCGTCGAAGTCGTTATTGGAAATTGTTCCCCGAAGTTCATAAAATATTGCCCAATTTTAGGAAGTAAGAGGAAAAAGTTTCCAATAATGGTCAATGACGCTAGTTGCCATTTGTCTTGTTATACCTCAACGCATGCGTATATCTAACACCGTTACGGAGATATGGCGCCTCAAAGATAATGAGGTCACGACCTTGACCTTTTGGGGTCACGTTACGTCATCGCTCACGTGACCATTCGACTCCCGAAGGTCGACTTCCTGTGGTCTATAGTGACCATGCGTGTAATCTATCTGGCACCGTTATGGAGATATGGCCGTTTGAAGTTTTTCAAGGAAGGCTCTTCCAGGAACAGAGGTCGGTCGGTTGTCGGTCGTCGGTCAGTCCTCAATATTACACTAATTTCATATGGCATATCTCTTCGCAGCGCGCCAGTAGTAAAAATTGTAGTGGAGTTTGTTCGTACGGTGTATCGCGTGCATGCTATAAGTATTCACTGTCAGACATATGACAGACTTCGTACGTCTCGAACAGTACCTGAAGGACATCTTACGACGACAACGGCATAATCTAGGCTAGGCCTAGATTATGCTGTCGTTGTATTGGCCGCATTACACATCTTGCCCGTCCGTCTGTCTGTCATGTACGAGTTCTTAACTCGGAAACAATAGGGCGACGCAAAACCAAAATTTTATGTGAACTTATTTGGCATCAGAAGCCAGTTTGTCAACTTTTAGTTTAAAAGTCAAAATTCAAGGTCACCGGGGGCCAAAAACGTCACAAAAATGACGCACATTTCGCTTGATCGCAGCTACGGCCAATCATAGTCTGCGTATTATATCAACGACAGACGCGCACTAGGTTATGGGTATAACCTATGCAGGTAATAGACGACAGAAATTTACTGATTGAATTTTTAATTCTATTAATAACCTTATAATGGGAAATTCCGATAATGACACGGACAGCCGCTTAACATGTCGGA
>Ga0209671_1000645_pt1 | contig 24576 bp, 21 predicted proteins | sample WorMetHERISLAND2_2_FD_187401 | JGI IMG/M metagenome (GOLD analysis project Ga0209671, IMG submission 187401) | Marine gutless worms symbiont microbial communities from Max Planck institute for Marine Microbiology, Germany - Olavius geniculatus... | ecosystem: Host-associated > Annelida >... | reverse complement strand
TAAACTAGAGACCTTGGGGCAGCCCACAGTGAAGATTTCGTGATCCTAGCTTGCACCGTTTTGATACAGCTTACGAGTGTGACAGACGGACAGACAGACAGACAGACAGACAGACGCCCAGACGATGGCTAAGACGCGCGAAGCATTCTGCTTTCGCGCGTAAAAAGCCTATCACCAGTGCTTGTTATGATAAGCATAATGTCTGTACCTATCTGCAACCGTTTTTAAACTAAACGAGCTAATAGCGACAAAATAACGTCATTTTAAGGGGGAGGGAAATACTCCTTTTTGACGCCCTCGTTCGAGGGGAACCCCCGCACCTAGGGGCACTAAAATTTGTCACGAAAAACTATGAGTCTTTGGGACAGCCCATGGTGAAGATTTCGTGATCCTAGCTTCCACCTTTTTGATACAGATCAAGGGTGTAACGGACAGACAGACGGACGGACGCCCAGGCCATGGCTATGACGCGCGAAGCATTCTGCTGTCGCGCGTAAAAACCACACTAAGCACCAATGACTCTGTGAGCTTTGTTTTTTGTTTGCTTACCGAAAATACGTTGTGGAACATAACCTCGCATTCGACGTCGCGCTGCGAGTTTGTTTGAATGCACATCGAACGAAATTATCGATTTTAATATCGAATTTTTTAAACTGCTTTCTACCGTTATCTGCCCACGCACGAAGTTTCAACTTCGGATGTGTTGCAGTTACTGAAATATCGCTTAACGAAAGACGCGTTATTTCATTTGTAATCACTTGGATCGTCAATTATTCCGCCAAGCCAACCACTGACCCAATTAGCTCAATTTCGCGGCATCATCGAGGAACTGCTATAGACAATAATTTAATCTTGCAGTGGCTCTGCTATTTAAGCAAAGGCTTGACTGGATCGATCTTTTGATTGACCTTCGTGCGTGAAAGTCGTTTGCTCATCGACTTCCGGTCTACTTCACCGTGTATCAAACAGTAACAGCGAGACATCATGTTGTCGCCAACTTCATTGAACACTGACAGAATATCTGAACTGTTTTGATATACTCTGCCATATTTCAAGTGTAACGCCTAGTAAAATACTGATGTAAAAAAAACTCCAGTGCTTTAGGTAATGGAATTCGTTATATTATTTATTTGCATAAAATAACCATTTAAAATATTTCAAACAGTTGAATTGAAGCTCTTTATATTCGCAGTCACAGCTTTATCAAATACTGACGGCAAATATGGTGTCAAATGTACATCTTTCAATAGAACTTCAATACAGTTTTATTTCTGCAAGTTTCTACAATCCCATAAGAATCTGCCAGATTGGACGTGCTTCATCATTGATCATTTACCAATAAAATGGCGCAAGCATTCGTGGTTTCTAGTCTTTAATCAAGTAGAAATGTTAATACATGCATTTTGACGTTACAATAGGTCTACCACAAGGATACGTAAACTGTATCGATGCGTTGAAGGGTATTTAGCGATAAATTCATTTCGAATTTGCTGTTGGGCGCAAAGGCGTTTTCAGAGCGACGTAACTGAACTGAAGTGGCACAGTTAGTTTTTGACGAACTGACCAATGGGGCGATCAATTCAGTTCAGTTACAACTTACATCGCCCTGTACGCGCCTCAAGAGTGAAAAAAATTTGAAAGTCGGTCATTATGTGATGAAATGTTTACAAAGATTATTGCTGACTTTCTTTTTGACTCATGGTGACCTGACCCCGAGTGACTATTATCTGTTTTGAAATATGAATTCTGATTATGGTGGTGTCTGCTATCCACGATGATGAATGACTCAAGCCTCTACGAGTGAGTAAAAAAATGCACCTTTCACTAATGTATAGATTGTGAAAAATATTGTTGTCTAATATGTTGAGGCTGGAAACTTTTGGGATGGCCCTTGTAGGTACACAAAAGGAAAATGTGTGTCTTATGCATATTACCACTGCTTCGTGTATACATGTTTAACAGATTTGCATAGAACGTTGATCAGATAGTTCAAATCGTGCAACAATGTCACAAGATTTACACCATTCACTGTAAAACATAATCAACACAACGACATCTATATACACACGCAGAAATCTGCGGACAATGTCAAAAAATGTATCAGTCTTTGGTGCTCAGACCTTGTTGCCCGGGCAACAACAGAGGCACCCGGCCTGTACAAAATACTTTCAAAATTCACAAGTTTCCAAAAAACTCCCGAAAAAAATAAATGTTAAACACAAACAGCAACTGTTTATCAACTTACGATTAAACTATAATTCGCTTTTACATTATGCAATGGCAGGTTATTACTATACAGAATTGCTCTTGCAATGTGAACAATTCCACCTATTCCTACACATATCTTCATAGTGTGGTCAGTCTGTCTGTCATCTACATTCGTGCCCCACACTGAAACCATCTGACGGACTTAGATGCTATGATATTTGCCAGGTATACTGGTGCGGTCCAACGATACAGATGGGAGTCATTAGTGACCCACAGTACAAGGGGAGATAATAGCCAAAACATGCAATTGCAAATTGCAGCCTAACCATCAGTCCTCTGCTGTCACCTGGCGAATACAAACTAGCGATTCCATCTACTTTGGTCCTTGTTGTACAGCTTGTGATGATTACGATAAACTGATGACAAAATGCACGCTTACAGCACAAGTAATATACGGTAATACTACAGTTACCAAGATGGAGTGCCAAAACTCCACAAAATTCTCCACATATGGGGTAAAAAATTTGTCCAAATTCTTGTGATGTGATTCCAGAGAAACAAGATAATAAAAAGTACATCATTTTAGCAGAAAAATTACAATTTAAGCGATTGTCAATACACGCATTTCACTGTCAGTAATTGTGGCTAATTGTTCAAACAACCAGAGACCCATCGCAAACACGATGCACATTCCATAAAAACAGTAAGAACAAGGACTTTAGAATAAGCAGCATACACATTACGTCATTACTTACTGTACAAAGCTGGCTATCAATAACGAATAACAAAATCACCGTCCGCATAACAACGGTAGATTGGGGAAGGTTTGCTGCCACCTTCAAATATGTACAGAGTGCCGTAAAAAGTACACCGAATTGATTGCCATTGTCCGAGCAACTGCTTAAAACTATAACATAAAACTTTACACATCTATTACTTCTTCATATCTGCATAAAAAACCAAGTGGCCATTTGATATACTCATATTGTTGCAAAGTTGTGGAATTATGAAATGCAGTTTTGAAACTGTAACTGTTACATGGCTATAAGCAGGTAACAAATATATAAAACTCGACTTGAAAATTCCGAGCAACTTTAGAGGATACTTTTTTGCCGCACCCAGTATGTTGTTGATAAAACTATTAGTCTAGCAAATGCAAAAATATGCGTTGAAACTTTGTGATCATCAATGGTGACAGTATATAATCCGTACACTCCATAAATATGCTATGTACACACATTAGAGTTCCGTGCCAGTGAAACAAAGTCCAGTCATATACATCTGGCATCAAACATTACAGTCAGTGAGTTTGGTATCAGCACGCAGGGTGACCATTTATTGTTTGTGTTAATTGCCATTATATTCCCAAAATTTCTGTAGACCAGTCACATCCTACAAGTTCTAAAAACATCTTCAAAGTTTTCTTGAAAATCTCAGCATCTTCGTGCACTTTCTCTTATTAGTTTTAATTTCCGACAGAAACACCCAATTTTCCTGATCGCAAGGTCACCCTTTAAGTGTGTGGTATTAAGCCAGCCGGACACTTTTCGGTCACTTCGACGGCAGACGAGCGCCACGCAGAACAGACAGGCCACAGCAAACTCATCACCGCGATGTCTATAACACACAATCGGCACAAATACACCATATTTAAAAAACAGTCAAAAATGTTTTTGTCATAACTATGTCAAATTTTCACCGATTTTGATATAATTTTTGGCATGAAGATGGCCAAGACGATAGAATTATGTAAGATGCACTCATTTTCCATTTCACCAATGCACTACCATGTGAAACACAGATGCTCCAATTTTGCATAATGCTGAGCTGTTGTCTCCAGTAAACATTGTAACGACTTAATTAAGCACACAATAAGTGAAATGTACATCATTTGGCAGAACTGCAAGTTTGTATAACAACTCGCTCGCAAATTATCAGAGTTTATGCCCAAAGTGTGCCAAGCATACATGGACACAATGGTTTAGATGCAATGCCACTGCCTGATAGCGTAATCAAAGGTTGACTGATCAAACTGCATTCACTCATCAATTAGACACGTTTTAAGCTCATCGCTCAGCTATTTCATTATGTGCTATTTTCACCTTAAAATATTTAATACAACAAAGTTAATAAATTATGTGGTGCCCTCTGGCAAATTGATGATGCAAAGGTGAGCAATAGGATACAAATAATCACTGCAAAATGTAACAAACAGTCAACCATATAAGCTAAAATGTACTGCAAAACTGCATTTTACTGTACAGACCTACAATAACAGAACAGTGCCACAAATTGACATGATGCTACTGGCTCAACAATGCAATGAATTGCATTACAATCAATCAATCAATCAAAAACAACTACTTACAAAAATGGCCAGTAATTTACATGACATTTTACCTAAAATAAAACCTAAAAACAAACAAGTTTTTTTAAAAAAACCATAAATTAGTGATCAAATGCTTGCTGAAACAGTTATGTTTTAGATACCGCAATAAACTGCAAAAGCAGATATAATTCATTGATAAGACTATCTGCACAAACCTGACTACTCGAGATATTCACTGTCAGTTGTAATTCTGAGAATATCTACACCAAATATCATCATTATATTTAAAACATAAAACGAATATGTCAGATGACACACAATACAGATATAACATACATTAAAATACACAGTGCAACGTTGTGCTCACTAACAGCACTTAGCATAAAGCTGTTATAACGGTACCGGCCCACTATTCCGAAAGTCCATTGTGCAGAAACGCGCCACAGTGCTAACGTTTGGGTTAAGGTTAGGGTTAGGATTATGGTTAGGGTTAGGCTTAGGGTTAGTGAGAATAGTAGACTTTTGGAATAGCAGACCTTCGGAATAGCGGACCCAAATCGTTATAACATAATGAGTTTTTGTTAAATTACCAAATCAACCATATTCCGAGTCACCACACAAACAAGTTTACAGATTCCTAGTGCCTAGTGTCCTTGCCACTGATACTAATCTGCACAAGTATTCAGCAGATGTCAGTGCATCGGCAATGTAAATCAATTTTCACAGAAAGATTACAACTCTGACAGTAACTTATTATCAGCAACAAACTTTCTCAAAAGTTAGCAAGTAAGAAGAAATGAATGAAAAGAGTGACAAACTTCAGATCATATATAAGCCACTCTAACATGAACAGACCCAGAAATAACTGTAAAATTAAAAATTACAAACAAAAGTTTTGATTAAAGTAAAATAAAAAAACATCCTTAGAAACTAAATTAGATGGTTACAACATGACACCCAGTTTTAATCCCCGCAAATCTCCACCTGTTGGGACTTTGACCTTTGACCCCCCAAATCAAATCATCTCATTTGTGTCCCAACATGGAACCACTAGAAAAAGTCTGTTGACAATCTAGGCATGCTACAGATATCACGAAAACAACATCACATATATACAGTTTATACGCATGTATGAATAACGTGATAATGAAATGTGTCTGCCTCTGCATCTCTTAACTGCAATTTAGCAAGTGCCTCTGTTAAGCCTCTTTCTTATCTCAAGTTTTACAAATCTGCTTTTAACTTTATAACTTTTAGTGGAGGACAGCCAAACAGAAACAAGTGGCATCTAACCGGAAGTCAGTGCCTGAAGGTCGATCCCTTGTTGATGCCATCTGCTTGGCTGCGGCTGACGTAGTGGCAGCAACATCCTGGTAGCCGTTAGCATAGAGTTCTTGCGCAGTGCCGACAGCTGAGCCGGACGACTGCTGCTGCTGCTGGGCGGCTAGCTGCAGCTGCATCATCTGCTGACCACCCACATACTGCTGCCCTGTCCAGACTTGCTGCACACAATGAATACATACACATCAGTGCTGTGGACATGGTTCCTACTACTTTGTAGAATTCATTTTCCCTGACTTTCCAGGACAAAATGAATCGTTTTCCCTGACTAATTTGTTCACGTACAATACCAATGTTGGCTTTCAATCACTTTCAATCGCACTAGAAACAAAAACGGTGGAACAAATTTAAAAGTGGAGATAGAAATAATCTGCAAGCAAAGCGACAAAAAAATTCTCGAACTGTTGTATGAAGTCTGCATAAAACAGTTTAAAATTCTTTCTGCATCTTTGTTAACTTTCGCACCGAGGTACTTTGATTTTCCCTGACTTTCCTTAACCATCTCATTTTTCCTGACTTTGAAATGTAAAATTCCCCGACTTTTTCTGATTTTTCCCTGACTTTCCCTGAGCGTAGGAACCATGTGTAGAGTACAGCACGAACATACTGCTGCACACAGGGTACACACATTCAGCAGTGTATACAGTGCACACAGTGACAGTCAGTATCAACAGGAAACAATGACTTCTGCAATGAACAGCAGAACCATCAACACAGTGACAAAATACTTCTGACAAAACTAAAGCTGTGAAACTTGGTTTTCCTAAAAACTAGCCATTGGCTGGATGTATTCGGGTATAATACAACATCACCAGAATCAGGATCAGTAATGGTGTTGTGGGTTCAAAAGAAAGTGGGGCAAAAAGTTGCAAATTTCTAACAGACACCGTAAATTTCAGACAGAGAATATTATGTGTGCTCAATATTCCAATTTCCGCCCTAAAGTTTCCCCAAAATGGGGTTTTCATCCCCAAATTTTGCACTTTAAGACAAAAAAGCAATTTGCACAAGGGTGCTCTCCCTTTCCCTCTCTGCCATGATAACACTGTGCATCAGCAAAATACATAATTATGACCAGAACATGTGGGGAAGTTCTAACCTGTGAGAAGTGTGGAAGCATGCCCATCATGCCAGGAGGCATGCCAACAGCCATTGGAATACCTCCACTCATCCCTGCAATCGGCAGTCCCATGAACGCCTGGGCCAGCTGCTGATGTTGTGTCACTGCCTGTGACGTGTGTGCTGGTGGCGGCTGCATCGTCGTTGCCGAGGCAACATTTGCGTCTCGCCGTGGCTGTGCGGCTGGGAGTGATGAACTCACAGGCCTTGGTTCCGGCTTCTTCTTCGTCTTTGCCTTCAGACTGCGCAGTCCCTGTGACTTGAGGTAGTTCTGCAGCTCGTTGTCATACCGGATCTACACCAGCAACTAGCAATTACACTGTGAGCAATGGCAAAACTGACATTCACGTTAAACGAAGCTGTGGAAATAAACAATTATTCATCCTATTAATCGATGGTTACAAAATTACAATGATTGAAAGAATGTAATGGTCTAATGTTTGATGCAAGTCATGTCACTTAAAAAGCATTGCAAAATAAAGACAATCAAGCTGGTTACGTTTACAAATGCCGAAAAATGTTCACAAAATGTGCACTGATAGTACGCCTAAAAAACTGCATATGATAAATTTTCTGAATAAAAATATGCATGTTCTTGGACAATGATCGCAGTTTGGATTTTAATCAAAATTAATGACAGATCGTTAATTGTTAAAAAGTCAAATTAAACGTTCACAAAACTAGATATTCAGAACAATTTCATATGCAACAGCAGCAGCGATGAAGACTCATTTCAACCAGAACATAGTAAACTGCTTAAGACAAACTCGTGATCAAGAGATCATGCAGGTTCAACTCCTGGCTCTAGGAGCTGATAGGTAATAATTCCTCTGTGGGCAAGTTGTTAAATAGTCAACTTGCATGTACTTCTGTTATCAAGCAGGACATTTTAGTAAAAGAAAACAGTGACACTGCTCTGTGGTTGGTGCGGTAAACCACAAAAGACAACAATGCAATGGCAGCCTCCCACCAAATGTACAATGATACATCACCAGATAAAAAGAACTACCTCCTACTAAAGCCCGCATCAGTACCCCATGGCCATACAGTCCTAACCATTGTGACTCATTATCTTATAACAATATAATGAAATGATTAAGTGATATGTGACTTAAGCAAAGCAACCTTGTCCTTGTTGAAATCTTCCATGTGCCGCTGTTTCTCTTCGTCAGCAAGTTCACGCCACATCCGTCCTATAGTGGAACCAATCTCACAGATTGAAAAGCCGGGGTTTGCAGCCTTGACTTGTTGCCATATCTACAGCACATAAAACTTCACTGGTAAATCTAAAATCTTAACATTTATAATATATTTACCAGCGCCAATCATTCCGAAATGACACAACATGTGGTGGCAAAATTTTGCACACAAACCCATGTCGTACTTGGCCAGGACATGGGCTAAGTCTGATGTTGCTGAGAGATCATTTGTTTCAGAAAATTTTACTTTTTTTCCAAAATTTTGCTGCATAGCAACAAGCACTTGCTGTAGCAGGCCTGCTAGCAGCTTTCTAGCGAGGCTTACCCTGCTTCAGTGTGTGAACTACGAACTCAGATATCTGCGAAGCCATATCTGCAGCTATTCTTGCAAACTTGGAATCAAAACCACAGATAAAGGCATGGCCTAAAGAGCCTAAAATCAAGCAGACAGGGAGCATAGCTAGATGGTGCAAAGTGCATCAAAACAAAATGCTATGAATAGTCCAGCACTTGCATGAGTCCACAGCAATCTGAGTGTATGGAATGAACAGTCCGTAAACAGTTCTAGCAGTTTGCACATAATAAGTTGTGCCTTATTCAGAAATGCATTTTGGCTATGGCACCACTTCCTACTGCTTCACAAAGTAAACTAGAAATCTGGGGCAAAACCCAACGTGAGTCCGCCTGGTGCTGTAAGTCCATTTGGAAAAAAAATTTGTGGGGCTGAAATCCCCCTTCAGCAAAGTCAAGTGGCTCAAACTGAAATACATTATTTATGCGAAACGTGCAGAGTCGACTAAGGGTAGGTCAACATGCATGCCTATAACCTCTTTTGTTAGCTGATCGAAGTTCACAAAATTTCTTTGCCCAATGCAGGAAGGGTTGCAGTTGATCAACTGCTATTCAGATTTTCAATTTTTTCGATCTGTTTCACAGATATATGCAGCCAAACTCTGAAGTTGTCTGTAATCTCGCCAATTTTTGCACATTTTCACCCTCCCAATTTTTTGAGGCGTATGTCCCCCCAAATTTTTACTCACATTACCATGCCCCTATTGCCTACCTAGTACCATGTCACATGGCAGTTTCATGAGGTTACTTCCACTGCCCCAAAGTTACAGGCATGCAGTTGCTAAATTTTAAGCCAATTATTGACCCCCTTTGAAAAAAATTGTTGGGGGTACCCCCATCAGTGGTGAGGTGTGCACTAGCAAGACTTGTTTATTCTCTAGCATGAATAAAAAAATTGGGGGCACAGCACCCCTTAGGGGCTAAAATATGGTCTTCCGAAAAAGTTGATTTGAGTGAGTACAATTTCACCACTAGATCTCCGTAATTAGTGGACCACAGTTCACTGGATCTTTCCCCTGAACGTAGAGGAATCGCAGTAGATCATGTACTTGTCTGCCAAAGTTTGAAGTTGACCAAAATTACGCCAAATCTTGCTAGTTTTTAAGCTGTAAATTTTTGGGGGGCCCTTTAAAATTTTTGACAAGGATAATAAAACTGAACACACTTACGATCACGGTGCAAATTTCGCAACAATCAGCTAACGAAGCTCAAAAATCTCGTGGCAGAAAAAAAGAAAGAAATAAATGCAGCAAAACAAGTCTGCTCCGAAAACTACCATATCCGAGAGAACTAACAAACACAACGAAAAGTCATACCGATGTTGAAAATCTCATGTATGGAGTCAACGGTTTCTTGGGCGGCTTTGGTGATTCTGGCTTTGGTGGCAGTTCTTGTGACTGCGCTGAGGCATAACCCGATTGATAGCCAGTGGGAAAATACGGCGTTCCTGTTCCTGAAGCCATCTGCAAAACAATGATCAACCAGAAAGTTACAAACGATCATGAGACACATATTAGAATTTTATCCCCAACTGTTGACAAAATAAACAAACCGAAGTTTACCGAATGCGCACTAGTCCACTACGAATCGGTGGTAAATCGAGTGATAATAGCTCACCAGATAGCTTACCGGACAGGGCCTCACCAATGCACTGGATTGGCCCCTGGGGTCATTAGACATCAGTCCAGATGTGACCCATCTGCCTTGTCATTTTCCATTTGTTGAGACTGTTCTTAAAACTGTTGAGGGAAGAAGCCAAGATAGTCTGTTCATCTAGATTATTCCATATGTTGATTATCCGTTCGGTGAAAAAGTGTCTACGAAGGTTACTGTTAAAGTGGCTCTTCTTCAACTTCAAGGAATGACCTCTCGTTTTAGAACACGTATCCAGCTCAAAGAAATTTTGAAATTTGACTCTTGTCAGGAAGTGTGTCATCTTATATACTTCAATTAAGTCTGAACGGATTCTCCTATCTTCAAGTGTCCATAGATTGAGTTGGTGTAGTCGTTCGAGGTATGGTAAATGGTTAAGATCAGTAATCATCTTAGTGAATTTATGCTGTATCCTTTCAATCAGTTCCTTGTCTTTTTTATAATGCAGACTCCACGCAGCGGTGCAATATTCAACATGTGGTCTGACAATGGACTTGTATAAACGACGCATAACATCTTTGTCTTTATATGCTATTGTTCTGTTGATAATGCCCAACACTTTATTAGCTTCATTGTAAGCAGAAAGACACTGGTGCGACACTTTCAAATCTTTGGAAATCAGTATTCCCAAGTCTTTCTCAACAGCAACTTTAGAAAGAGCCTTTCCATCGAGACTGTATTCATATTCTTTATTTTTTCTTCCAAAGTGCATAGTTTTACATTTATCGGCGTTGAACGATATAATGGAAGATATAAAGACATTTACATCAATAAACGCCTGCAAGCAGTTCTACAGAATATGTTAGGATTCCTGGAAATACAAATGACACCAAAAACACGCTACGATTGTCTACAACCTGTAATGTGTATCTCAAAACAAAAATTATATCACACGCTACCACCACCAGTGCACCGCGCTAACAGGCACGTCAGGCAACGCTGCCAGAGCCTGCCTGCCCAGTCAGTGCCCGTGTCGGCGAACAACAAAGGCGTACGCACGCACCAGCGCAACGGCCAGGCTCATTAACATATTCCTGTGTGTACACTAGAGGTGGTACGCAGTTAAACGTTTTGCAGTTTGCAGCTGTTGTAGGCTGAAGTTAGAGCTGAGCTTCCGTGTTTGTGATACAAAGTTGGCTTATTTAAAGTTATTAATTAACGCAGATGCTAAAGCAGGGTCACTGCTTTTTGACAGGTAATTATGCGGCGGAAGGCCCACTGCTAATTCTTGATCGATGGCTGTTTGTGCTACGGTTCAGTGCTCGCAGTGGCATTGGCTTGTTTGTTTCTAAGTTGTTTGTGGTGATCTTTTACTCACTGTGATTAAAAGGAAAGGTGAGTAGGCCGTATATTTTATTTCTGACAATTTCTCAAGCTTGTCATAAAATAATAATTGACCTAGAGAGTGAGTTAGCGATTTTGCCTATAGCTAACCATTTCTCCGTAGCGTGATCTGTTGTCTGTCGCCTGTCACACTCCTGCACTGTACTTAAACCGACGGATTTACATGCCATTTGGCAGATATGCTTACATAGTCCAATGACACATTATTGTGCTGAATGGGTGCCCTGTCCCCCAAGCGGAAGGTGAGATTTGTTGTGGCGGGGCGAATTGAACCCCGAGCCAAAAATCCACTTGTGTATGGTTAAAAATGATTAAATGCTAGGCCTATATCTCTTTATAGGAAACCTATCTCAGAGCTATGGAGCATTAGCCACCGTATGGGCAGGGATGTGCACAAGACTTTCTGAGCCGAGACCAAGACGTTCAAAATTTTGTCCGAGACGAGACCGAGACAAGATGTTGCAGCTTCCGAGACGCTGGCCGAGACCTTTAAGCTCCCGAGACTCTCGAAAGTCTCGGGAGCTTCAACGTCTCGCTGAGACGTTTTCCATGACGTATGGTGAAACAAATTGACAATGACATTGACATTACGGATTAATTTACTCGCACCATGGTAAGCGCTTTCTATTTGTGATGTTGTGGGTTTTTGCACTTTATTTTGACAATTATCACTGAATAATTAATGGCTTGCACCATAAAGAATTGCAACTGCAGTGCTGTAGACATGAGCCATTATGTTTATTGCAATTTGCAAGCAACTGAAATTAGTAAACTACAGCTGATTATAGCCTTATACGTTGTCTATGTTATTTTGGCTGATAGTATTCATTCTGACATCGTACACTTTATCTTTATTGTGACTAGGTTATTTTATGATGAAAAAAGACTGGCATGACATAAGTCTGCTTTATGATAAATAAGTAAATGAAAGAGAAACAAAACATGTCTAAGCCACAAAATGTCATGCTGGTTAGTATCGCTCTAACTGCAGCTACAGTATGCACAATGCGTGCCTGCACAAAACGTCGCGACGAGACGCAATGGCCCGAGACCCGAGACGAGACCTACTGGGCCGAGACCGAGAGATATTGCTCCGAGACCGCGATGAGACCCGAGACGCATCGGTCCGAAACTAAGACGAGACTGAGATGTTGAGGATTTTGTCCGAGACGAGACCGAGATGAGACATTAATACGTCTCGAGACCGTCTCGAGACTGAGACGTCTCAACCGAGACCACATCCCTGCATATGGGGATCACAGTGTTACCTGCCTCCTGACACAGGTGAACGCTTCCTACTTTAATCCCAGCCAGATAGGCCGGTACTCGATTTACCTACCATGGAAGGATGGAAGGCTGAGTTGATCTAGGTGGCTGATTACCTACCGAGATTGTTTATCTGCCCGCAGGCAGTCACCCATCCAAGTACTAACCCGGCCCAGCGGAGAGTAACTTCGTTGATTGGATGAAACACGTTACAGCTATGCCATGCCACCAACCCAGCCTACTACCAGGGGGCAGCACCGATTAGTGATTTTGCTTCTTGCAAAATTATTTTCTTTATTAGTTAATTGACAGCTGATATTACTTGCAGTACTGTATTCATCAATAAATATTGTCACCATATATGCATATAGCATAGCTAGCCTGGGTGAGGGGTGGCAGAAGGTGCACATGCATGCACCCCTGAGCTAAGATGAAACTAACAAAATTTATACCTGCCACTTGCATTTTGAGCAGTGATTGCAATCCCTGGATTGAATTTTTAATCCTGGCATCTGGGATTGAGAAATTTGTCATCTCGGGATTCCGGGATCACGTTTCGGGATTAGGTTTACACATTGGTCGTTATTTTGATATTCACAATAGACTTATTTCATGTGTAAGATGTAGGCCCGTATGAGAAGTATGTCAGAATGGTATAGGGAGTGACTGTGACTGTCACTCAAGATACGCAATACAGTGCACAGCAAAGAGTAGAACCCTAGCACACATAAAATATTTTATTTATTAGACATCTGAAATTGTTATTTTTGTCATTTAACTCTTGAAAAAGTGCAATTTTAATGAATTTTTGTAATTTCTGAAATCCCGGCATTGAATCCCAGGATTCAGGATTGGCAAAAATGGCCGGAATCCCTGGATTAGGGATCTCGGGATTGCAATCTCTAATTTTCAGTGCTTAAAATACCTGTGCAGCCCTGGACCTCACTGGTTGCAGCTCTCAGACCCAATTGGTGCTGGTGAGTTTTCCAAGAACACCAACCCTGCTGTTCGGTTTTTGGCCTCGATGTTTGGCTCTTCAAGCCTCTGGCCTTGTATGAAGCATGCCACTCAACTTTTATTTCTGGTTATGCCTAATTGCCTATGACCCAGTGATGTTATCAAGGACTTTGTGCTCGAGGACAAGGCCAAGGACATGGGACCCAAGAACGAGAATGACGACAAGGACTTACAAAAACACCAAGGACGAGGACAAGGACATGAAGCCGAGGACAAAGGCAAGGACTTGAGACCAAGTTTAAGGCCAAGGCCAAAAAACTCAAAGTCAAAACCAATTACATCTAAATAGCCTTACCACAATGACACATTATTGTAAACTGGGGTAACTTTAGTAAGATTTTGCACATTCTGAACATCATTAGTAGCATCATACTACTGAAGTAGTCCAACAATGCAAAAAATACCAGATGAACAAAAAAACTGACATCTTGTGACTCTTGCATTTCCAGACTCAGTAAGTTTATTTTTTGTGATCAACTTTTCATTGTGCTTTGAAGTTGTAGGCCTCGAGACCAATCTGGTCCAGTGTGATACTGTTGACAACGATGTTGTGTTCGTTTTGACAGTTGTCGAAGATAATGGTGTCCTCAAGTTACACAGAGAACGGGGCCAAGTATTGAACCCTGTGTGATGCCACTAAGAACATCACACCAGTGTGACATAACTGAGTGGGCTCCAATTACTGGCATCATGGGTTTCAGTATGTCAATAGCTAATGTTCAACATTTTTTCAGTTCGTCGGTAATAAATCGATAATAAACAGAACTTATCAAAGTCTTCGGTATTATGGCCAAGGACTTTGTCTCAAGGCCAAGGACTTGGGACTTGAGGCCAAGGACGAGGACAAGGACACAGCTCTTTGTCCTCAAGGCGCCTTGCGGACGAGGACATGTCCTCAAGGACACATCACTGCTATGACCATATGCTATGTTTTTGTGTAGCTGTTAAATATTGGAATTTTTAGACAATGGATGTGAAACTTAAAGAACACTACAAGGCATCTATGGTGCTGAGTGGAGTTGGAGATGCTATTGGTTACCGAAATGGCAAGTGGGAATTCTGCAACTCGGGTGCTGAGATCCAGGCACAGCTACGCGATCTTGGTGGATTGGCACGAATAACAGTTAACAGTATGTCACAAGATTATGTTTATAATATTTATAAACAGGTGTAGCATCTTCATATAGTCAGTATTTCTAATAACTTTTCGGTTGTTTACTTTTTGTGATTGTTGCTTATATTTTTAATATTTTTGTTCATGTAATGAAATACGTGGTATCAATAACAGTTGTGAGCAGTTATGATGTTACTAACTCCCCTGGTCACGCCCTTTTTTCCAAAAAATTTTAAGGGGTTACAACCAGGTTATGTTTTGACTGTTGCTGGGAACATACACAACAAATTTGAAGTTTGTAGCCATTTTGAAGCTATTGCCATTTAATGCCCAAACTGGTCTATATTGAACGGGTTGACTGGATTGAGCTGTAGTCAGATAGTACATCCAAACATTACCTGATGCAGTTGTGAGGGAATGCGACAGTTTTGGCTCATTCCATAATTGGTGATGCTGGTTATGTGCGAATATTTTGCCAATACCTGCATATCGCATATTTTTTTGCATATAATGGCGATTTCAAAATTACATATGCAAAAATTATGCCGCATATACAAAAATTTGCATATATTTGCACATATGCCGCATATTTCCACATATGCAATCACATTTTTTCAGCATTTTTTTGTCCAGCATTGTTTTAAGACCAGAAAATATTTTTGGTGGCAAACGATTACCGGTATTTACAATTACAATTACAATTTACAATAAATTAAGTGGAAGATGTCAAAACTGTGTAGAATAGGTCTATTAATGATCATGATTATGATTCTCCGTCACTCAAAGTTGTATATGCTGTAAGTATGCGGAAAAATATGCCGCATATGCGCCGCATATTTCGCCAAATTCCGCATATTTTCCCGCATATTTTGCCTCAAAAAGTTCCTCATATTTTAAGAAAATTATCCGCTATAAACCAGCATCCCTACATGGTGATCGAATGACTTGGTGGCTCGGTGTTTAGGGTATTGGATTTGTGGTCAAAAGGTCATGGGTTCGCTGCTGGACACAGACACATGCAGACACATCTAATGAAAATGGTATCTCCACCATTCACTTCACTCACATGGTGGAGATAAATATTGCCCCATTTTTATTTTACAGAATATAATAGGATATTTATTTGTGTGTAGATCTTGCAGTGGTGATACTTAAATTGTAGATGTGCTGTTTGTTTAGAAGCGCATTGGAGAGTAAGTGATGACACTGTCATGCATCTGGCTACTGCTGATGGCATGTAATTTGTTGCTATTATTTTCTGCTAATTGCTATTTTTAAGCTCCATGTGCTATTTTATTCTTTAGTAGTACTTTGAAAGTTTGTTTCTTGATCGTTACGATGGCAAGCGTAATTGACTAATGGCTGACTATTTTTTTTTCAAACAGCCTGCAGGATTCCATATACACTGTGTCTCATAAAAAAACTCCCAGTGTTATTTCAACTCCTGAAACGTTAGCTAATTTTAATAATTTTTTTTGGCATGCAACATCAGGAAGAAACTTATCTTAGTACTGCTACTACACTATTTTGGAAAATTTGAAGTATAAGATTGAGTCGTCAACACAATAATTGAGTATACAGTGACAGACATGACTGACAATTATTGTCTCTCATAAAAAAGTCACATGTTCCACGTGACATCATCTTTATTGCAGCATTTGCTCAAAATGTCCGTCACCTCTAGTATGAAACCAAGCGTGTAGACTCGGATGCCACTCACCAGCAGGCCACTTGCTGTTGATGCATCATTTCAGTTCGTCTACCTTTGTGATGTTGGATATGCTTAGTGTTTAATAACTGACAGATTTTCAATAATTTTGTGGTCTCAAAATGATTTTCTGAGCTGATACATTGTGTTATCCTGTATGCATTCATTGTTGTAAACTTGTAAACGGCCAAACTACGACTTCTACATTTCACAAGGTAGTGTAGCAGCAGTATTATGGTGCTAAAAATTATTACAATCGACCAATGTTTCATCAAGTTGTTAAAAAAATAACACTAGTATAGTTTTTTGTGAGTCATGCACTAATTTTTCTGTTGGTGAACTTTTACATGCAAAAGCAGCTACTGCTTTCAATGCATCTTAGCCATCGCAATTCTGTCTCTCCATCTGTCTGTCTATTCGTCTGTCCATCTGTCTCTCCATCACACAGGTGGATCAGTCAAAAACGGTGCAAGCTAGGATTACCAAATCTTCAGTAACCGTAAAGCTTTTCCATAAATTCGAAGAGGGTCACCCCAAACGAGAGTGCTAAATAAGAGGGGGTGGGAAAAATTCGTGATTTTTCGCCAATAAGTTGCTGTATCTCAATATCAGTGCAAGATAAGGCCTAGGTTACTATTAATCACTAATGGGAAGTCGTACACTGACTCTTGATTGGCACTGAATTTAATGATTTTGGATGACTTTGATTGCCATAATAGGGGTTTTATGGATTTTTTGGCGATTTCGTGCTGCAAGACACTTCAAGAGCGAATTGCATCGAAACCAATTGAGATAGACCTGGAAAAGCTGCGTATGAAATTTTTAGCATTGAACGTAGATTTCGATGGTCTAAGTCTCGATTTTCCAGGTTCAAGGAAACGAGGGCATTAAAGAGTGGTATTCTCGTAAAAGTTGTTATTGTACCGTTGTTGGCCAGTCTTTCATGAAAATGGTTGCAGATAGGCATGGGCATGCTACCTATCACAACAAGCACTAGTGATAAGCTTTTTAGTCATATCAACATGGATGACTTTGAAATACCATGAACTTTCAAATTAAGGGTTTTTATTGATTTTTGCGATCTTCAGCTGCAGTGCACATTCCAAAAATAACTGCGACAAAATGGCTGGAGATAGACTGACAGTTTGCAAAGAGGAACTGCTATAGGCTTTTGCGCATCTCGTGAACATTAGCTCAAATTTCTTGTTCTTATCGATGGCACTTCAGCTAGGCTTATTTGAAAGGTGATTTTGTGATTTATTGGTCAAATGACTACAGAGTGGGTCGTAAAAGTTCGTCCCCTATATTATTCTGCTTAAAATGCTACTGCGTTTGTTTATATGGACAAAATGACACACCATATAAATTGCTAGTTTGTTTTGCATATATTGATATCAAAAACTAATGAGTATGTCAAAATGTTATTAAAAATAATATGATAGAATCAAAGCACCCCAACTGTATTATATCACAATGGTGAAACACAAATGGAAATATGTGCTTTTGTGTATGTCGAAGTAAAACACCAAAAACTTTATACAACAACAAGACAGCCAAGTAAACAACTGTTCAATGTGCCCTTCTGAATCTCTCTCAGAATTTTGCTGGACCCAGGGTGGCCTTCCTGGCTGCATATCAGCTCCGCTACTCTTACAGATATTTTGTGTTGTTCGGACAGTTCGCTTCCGTCCACTGCCGACCTTTCAAGAAATCAAGTTTATCTTGTCAATTTTGAGCAGAAGATCTTTAACATAACTGACAGCCCAATTCTTGTTAGGAAACTTTACAAATGCATTTAGCGTTCCATCCCTTTTGTTGGCGAACGAGTTTAATCGACGCTTTATCTTCATACGTTAAATGATGTTACACTGTTTTTCCCATTGTGTTTCCTGTAGAGTTGGGTTGCTTTTATTTATTTATTTTATTGCATTGCAAAATTATTGAAAATATTTGCACAAAATTTGCACATGTTACTCAGAATTGATTATATATCAACGTGCGTTATTCACTTTAAATGTACATTACTCTTGGAAAACGTAATTAGCTAACATGTAGGGGGGCGGTTTTTTTATGGCCCACTCTAGAGCCATTAGTGAAATGAAGACTATAATTATATTTATGTACAGTAAAATGTGGACAGCAATTTGCTAAGGTTAGATTTAAACAGCTACTTTAGTTGTGTCATATCTTGTAGTGCCATTTTTTTACTCTCGTGTGCTACATTTCTAAGGTAGCAAAGAGGAGTATATGAAATCAGTGTAATATTGAGCACTGACCAACTGACCTCCCTTCTTGGAAGAGCCTTTCTAGAAGAACTTCAAATGGCCATATCTCCATAACGGTGCCGGATAGACGCATGGTCACTATGGATCACCTATAGGAAGTCGACCACTGCGAATCGAATGGTCACATGACCGATGACGTCACATGACCCCAAAAGGTCAAGGTCGTGACCCCATTATCTTTGAGGTGCCATATTTTGATAACGGTGCCAGATAGACAGGGAGACAATTTCCATTAACAACCTCGACATCAGTCACTATTAGTATAATATTTTATATTCATATAGATGCTGGGTCTCTAGTACAAGTTAAAAGGAACGAAAAAGCACTTAGAAGAATACAGGAGAAAAAATAATGCAAGTGAGGAGTACATTAGATTGGTCACAGTCTAATAATATTTATTGCATTGACTTTATTTCTCACCCATTCCATGTTGCTAAATGATATGCTGTACATTTGTGATGATTTTAGTCAGTTAGTTAGTATAGGCTAATTGTATGTGTTGTGTCATGCAGCAATTGTACAGTATGAGCGCGAGAAAATAGACAAAAAGAAAGCAGATGATCGTGAAGATTTATACAGATTGCTGGCCATGAAATACAAAGAATGCATGAATGATATGGCTGGCAGAGCAGCAGGTAAACACACCTTGAAGGACCATGTATTGTTTTACCCTTTGGGATCGTAATTTGTAGTTTAGGTCTGCCACTTTGTACATGCTAGCATGTAGCTTTATTGCAGTTCTGTTAGTGTATTAACTTAATAGATTGCGTCATCATAGTCTAGATGCTGCGTAGTCATTAATTTATTGATATACACGGTGTTTCATAAAAAGGGACACCTTTTTGTTTTTTCATAATTCATTCAATTTACGCAACATTTTTACCAGTTGTAGCTGAAGAAATACTAATTCAAAATATGGCAGTTGATTAAATATTCTTTGCTAGTCGTGATGTAATGCTGACATCATAATGTGTCACAGGTACAAGCTTGATAGTCTCAACTGGTGCTGTCTGTGGCTACTCTGCTCTGATAGTGAAAAATTTGGTTTGCTAATGACAAATTTTTAAAGTTTTTCAGTTGCAGCCACAAAAACATGCAAAGCAATCGCATTTGCGTGTCTGTAGGGATAGTTGGAATTTCACATGTTCGAGCAAGACAGTGCACTAGCACACCAAGCTTGCAAAATGGTTGCGTTTTTGGATCGCAAGACACTTGATTTTATGTCCCCATGTTGCTTAGTGCTGACACGATAAACAATTTTCATTAGCGAACCAGAATAAGTTCACCATCGAAGCTGTGTAGCAACTGACAGCACCAGTTGAGACAAGCAAGCTTGTACTCACGACATATTATGACATAAGCATTACGTCACGACTAGCAAAGAATATTTAATCAACTGCCACATTTTGTTTAGATATTTTGAATTAGGATTTCTTCAGCTACAACTTGTAAAAATTTTGTGTAAATTGATCATCATTTGAATGAATTATGAGAAAAACAAAAAGGGGTCCATTTTTATGAAACACTGTGTATAGGCCTACAGAGTTATTTTTCAGTAACTTATGCCTCTGTCATTAACTGTTCCTCTAAGAATTGGTTTGCTTTGACACTTAGTATACTTCAAAACTGCAGATTAGTGGCAATTCAGTTAGCTGTGAAAAGGGACGAAGTGTCTCTATGGATAGTAAAATTTAGTCGTTTTATGTTGAAGCATTTACTTGTTTAATTTTTTATTTTATACAGGCAACACATGTAGGTCCAGCACTTGTATGCTGCAACCCGAACAGCCAAATGGTTATCAGATTCCATTCAGTCAACGGTAAATCAGCACGGCTTTGTAAGTCATTTTTGTAGTGTATGCTTGCATTTTGCAGCTATTTTTCAATATTTATTACAGCAGTGCAATGCTATAGCAACAGTGCCAATGTTAGCAGTTCAAATTTTATAATTACGTCCAAAAAACATACACAAAAAGGAAGGTATTGAGACAACATTTGGAAGAAAAAAAAGAGAAATTACTTTCAGCAGCAATTTATATTGTTCTGATTAGAGCATAAGAAACTAATTTTCTGGCAAACACGTCTCAGCTGTGAAATATATGCCAGAGTTGATGATAATCAGAAATATGTCTGCTGTGATCAGGGCTCTTGCGGGTCCTTGAAGGTCTTTGAATTTTTTTCCAGATTTTCAAGGCCTGTAAAGTCCTTGAAAACAGGCATGGTCACTGAAAGTCTGAAGTCTGTGTCTGAAGGTTCTTGAAAGTGCTTGAATTTGATTTTCTATAACGTCATGACTGAACAAGTCTGTCCATAGTAATTGGATTCAGTGACAATTATTGATGCATTTGGTAAATTTTTCTGATAATTCCAGTTTTTGATTAATGCTTGAAGGTGTTAAATTGTCGAATGTAAAGTGAACCTGCTTATATATGCTTATAAAAGTACCGGTTTAATTGAATTTAGTTCTCCTTTATATCCTTTGTATGGTCCTTGAAAGTTCTTGAAAAGTTTTTGAATTTGATTTTGACAAATAGGCAAGAACCATGTGTGATGACTGGTACATGTGTGCAGGCATGGTGGATGTGGTGCTGCCATGAGAGCAATGTGCATTGGTTTGCACTATCCACGGTCAGTATAATTCCTGAGTGATGCATTTGTTTGTGTTGACAGTGAATTTCTATTCCTATATGTGCAGTTTATGCTATAACTTGTTAGCGAAAAATGACAGGATGACTGATTACACTGGTTCGGAAGTTGAGAATTTCAAGCTGATGCGGTTTGAGTAAATTTGTAAATGATCATGATGTTAACTGACGTAAGTAATGTAATGGAGTTGTAGACAGATGAGACTTTTAAACATAACCTGATGCAATTTTGAGGGGATGTGGATTGGAGAGTTTTCGCTCGTTCCTTAATGAATGGATGGCTTGGTGGCTCATTGGTTAGGGTATTGAATTCGTGATCAAAAAGGTCACAAGTTTACTGGTAACTCTGAGCAAGTTGTTTACATGTACACGTGCCTGTGTATGTACAAATAGTCTGGTGAGTAGTATCAGACTCGTATGTGTGTGATCAGGTCAACTCAGCCCCCTACCCTTAGCAGCCTGGATGGGAAATGAGTACTAGCTTAAGGGTTATGGGGTGAGTTTGAAGACTTAGTGTAGCTGATTGGGGTGGTGGTATACACCACTGGCGTGGGCAATGGACTGCCACATAATGCACTGTGCTAGGCCTATGTCAATCAACTGCCACTTCATAGATTGCAAAACGCTTCTGGCCAGTTCGTCTGTAACCATGAAAATGATGTATGCATGCGTATATTTTCGTATATTGTGAATACACTGTGATTTGTGTCTGCGATGAAATACCAGAGCAGAAAATTTAGATGAACTGATAGCAGTCAGTGTTGAAGCTGGTCGTATGACACATCACAATCCTGTCGGTTATCTTGGCTCCCTCGCATCTGCACTGTTTACACACTATGCTGTACAAGGTACACTGCTTAGCCCTAGTTCTCTTCTTCTTTAATGTCCTGGATATGGCGACAATGTCGACATTTGCTGACAGCCCAGTTTGCGCACTGGAAACTAGCATTTGCTTTCGTTGTAGGCTTCTGATACAGGTATCTGCATTTGTTTCTAGTTTTGGTGGCGTTAAATTCGTTAATCCACTTCTTCTGTGGTCTTTCTCGTTGTTTATGCCACTTGTATGATTTTGCAAAGCGATACTGTATGTGGAAGATATATACACAAGGTTTAGCAGCGGCGTTTTTGAGAAGTGCGATGCATTACTTCTTTTTCTTATTATGTACTTGTTATGGTTTGCTGTTATTGTGCAATAGACAGCATTATGAGATTGATGACTGTCTGGAGGAAAACAGGGAAGATTACTAGAACTGCGATTTTCGATACATATGCACAATTATAATCGGCAGTTCTTACAATTTTAGGTTTCTGTAATTTTTTTGTGTTTTGTGTTTTATAAAGGTTAAACTTTCTATAAAGATTAAACTTTTTGTTTTTGTTATTATGTGTATGTGCAATTTTGCCTGAAAAGGCCGTCCCCGAAATTACCTATACTGTGTCGGGTGGGACGTTAAACCCCACTCACTCACTCATTAGTTTCTGTCTTGAGATCTTGGTCAAGATATAAGTTGTAGGTTGCTCATGTGTTTGTGTAGGGAAGCCGGTACGGGAATGGGGTGTTGGCTTGATGTCTGTTCTGCCAGCTGCACTGAACTACGTGGTATCCCAGGGACGTGACGTTGACAGCAACAAAAACTCGTGGTCGGTGTTGCATTTCATACACTGACCTTTCACATTTGATCTTGGAATGTTTTATTACATCACAACGTGATTCAAAATTTGAATTGTATGAAATTTATATTGTATGCTTGTACGTTTGATATGTGAACTGAACTACTACTTACTTGCATACTTGCTTACTTACTGTCATCAATCTGTACACCAAATTTTGGTATTTATTGTCATTTTATGCTACACTTACATGTAGAAGCTCCAGTAGTGTACGTAGTAAGACAGCACTAACTTGACATTTTCCCTTGCGACTTTGACTTTCGTTCTTATTTTTTCGCAAAGGAAATATCATTTATGTTTTTTTTACTTCTATCATATCAGGAGTTTGAGTTTGTTTGACGTTTAGTTTAAATGTTACTAATTTGTATCTTGCCATTATGTTATTTTTTGGATCAGTGGTAATTTAATGTGTGCACTTTTTTGTGTAGAATTTGTCAAATAAACATGTCACATGCAGTTTTACATTAACAGGAAAAATATACTACCCAGCAAGCGAAACATTGAAGCATATTTTTTATTATTTATGACAACAACTAACCACTAAGTAGTTTACGAATCTGTTCCATCTGTGTTTTTGGTGCTGTTTACAGGGATGGATTTGCTGGTCCATGGAAACGGTATTTAAAAATACGTGGAATCGAAGATGGAAAGTCTGAGCCAAGTTTCCCGGAAAACTTCACGGATGTCACTGAACGAGAGACATTTTACAACAAAGAGTTTTCTTTCAGTGGCTGGCATGGTTCTTCTGGGCATGATGCCCCACTAATAGCGTGAGTAGCTTCATGTAATATAGAAAAAGAGGAAATACTGTTGTCATTAATCTGTCACTGTGTATTTTAATACCTGGTTATTTCAGAAACATTAATGCAGTTATATATTTACGATATAGCAGTCATGTAGTCCTGCACTTCACAAGATCCTCTTATTGGTTGGTCGTCACCTAAAAAGAATTACCGGCAAAAACGTTAAGAAGTACCACTTTATGGCAAGAGAGTTTTTGTCTTGAAAGCTATCAGCAGTTAAGTAATTGGTATTGGTAATGAAACTTGGCACATCGCCGAACAAAAGCAGAAAGTTACGTTTTCTGTATGTGTGTTTATCAGCTGGATTACTGACAAAATGTGAATGGATTTTTTGGAAGTTTTGTGGATGGGTTTAGTTTTCGGTGGCAATCTGTGAATTTTAGATTATTATCCACGATTTTTTACCATTAAGGGCGCGTTGCATCAATGTCGTTCAACTTTGAATGCAGGTCAAATCTGAATTTGAACGTAGTTCAGCCGTAAATTGTGTTGCACCAAAGCGGTTCAAGCGTTGATCTCCGTTC
>Ga0209671_1000642_pt1 | contig 24600 bp, 12 predicted proteins | sample WorMetHERISLAND2_2_FD_187401 | JGI IMG/M metagenome (GOLD analysis project Ga0209671, IMG submission 187401) | Marine gutless worms symbiont microbial communities from Max Planck institute for Marine Microbiology, Germany - Olavius geniculatus... | ecosystem: Host-associated > Annelida >... | reverse complement strand
ATATTGATTTAACGTGCTTTTTTGGGATTATTTGGCTGCAAAAGAGTGAATTACGACGAAATGGATGGAGATAGACTACGATTACCTGCGAACAGGAACTGCTATAGGCTTTCGCGCGTCTCGTGAGCTTTGCTCAAATTACTTGTTTTATATACCCCATAGATTTTACCTCTGTGATCGAGCCCAGCTAAAGAACACAAGTTGTGACTGTGGGTGGTATATACAGTACAGGGTGCGGCAAACATAGTTCCCTAAAGTTTTTTGTTTTTTTCTCAGCAACCGTTTGTGATTTTAATGTGAAATTTTACAGTTTTATTTTGCGAAACGTTTTACATCTAACTGCCAAGTAAAGTTTGGTTTTGTTGAAAAACGTCGTAGTTACAGACTTTTTAACATGACCGCCTACCGATTTTTTAGCATTAAGAATGTTCAAGCTAATAATGATATTTAATTTTCAAAAACCGGTTACAACGTTACTGCCGATGACGTCACAGTGACGTTTGATAAATAGTAGGCCTAATTTATTTTGTTCATAAATTATCATTTAGACTAATTATCGTTCTTTTACAGCAATCGCCGGCTGCTCACCGGGTTCATCTTCCAGCAGGACGGCGCACAGCGAGCAGCGCACTGAACGGGCCGCGAGCCAACTATCCAGATTTCATCACAGATGACCAGTGGCCTCCAAATTTGCCGAATATAAACCTAATGGACTGTCGCGTGTAGTGTGCAATGTTGGAGGCTTAGGTCTACTCCAAGCTTAAAACAAAGCCAAAAACAATCGCCGAAGTCAAGGAAGCGCTTCAGATTATCTGGCGCAACCTGCCACAAGGATCGATCGACAAGGCTGTGAAAGACTCATCAAAGTAAACGACTGAAGGCTTGTGTTGGAGCTTGGAGCAGGTTGTGGACACTTCGAACATTCACATTGACAATGAAATTCTGGCATCTAATCATTAGTTATATGTGTTGTTTCAACGATGTTATTGAACTGGTGTTGTAGCTTGAACATTTTTAATACTAAAAAATCGGTAGGCGGGCATGTTAAAAAATCTATAACTTCATTTTTTAACAAAATCACATTTTACTTGGCAGTTAAATGTAGATGGTTTTACTGTATAAAACTGTAAAAATTAAAATTAAAATTTCAAACGGTTGCTGAGAAAACAGTAAAAAACTATAGGAGGCTACTTTTTTGGCCGCACCCTCTACGTGTATACGTGTATATAAATATTATAATTATTGATATCGTGTGTTAATGCAGTTGTCGCGTGGATCCCTTCGTGTACCGCGTGATAAAGAACTACACGCGACACAACAAGTTGTCGTATGAATTCGTCTACGGCTGGAGACATTTCGTCGTCATTGGCCTGCCGCCCGTCGAGTGAGTAGCCTTATAGGGTGTTTACACGATCGAGCAAACATCGAGCAAACGTCGAGCAAATGTATTCATAATACACGTGCTAATTGCTCGACGTCTGCTCGACGTTTGCTCGACGTTTGCTGCTATATGTTACAATGGACGAGCCAGCTCGATGTTTGCTCGACGTTTGCTCGACTTTGCTCGACGTCTACTCGATGTTTGCTCGATCGTGTTAACACCCTATTAGTACTATGCGCTCACATTTCCGTCATCTCACGTAAGTAGGCAAGTCTAAATACAGAATTTGTTGCTATTTTTGCATATTATTTATTACCATATATTTACATTACTTTTTAGAAATATTTTCTGTGTAGCCTACAAATTTACATCGCTGCCATATTAGGCCTACGTTGACCGTTCGACGTTTGGTGAAAATTTAAAAAAAAACATTTAAAAATGCAAAACAAAATTTTGGAGTGCAAACACAGAGAAACGTCTTCAAGTTGTTGTATTGCTGGACGTGACGTTGCTGCTGTTGCAGTCCTAATCGTCATCGTCTTGTACGCAAACCGGTGCCGCAAGTGTTCGATGACGCACGGCCACTCATCGTCAGCGGAGAGCTTGATAAAGGACTTGAACCCGACCCCGACGAACCCGCAGGAGACGAACTGGAGTTCCCGGGCACCGACTCCGACAAATGTACGCAGCAAGCGTATAGCACGTTATACCACGGAGTATCAGGCCCGTCGAGAGGGTGGGGGTAGGGAGCAGGGGTAAACTACCCCTGGTCCCGCGACGTTTGGGGAGCCCCGCCGTCGCTCAGAAATAAAAAAGTACACCAAAATGCATCATTTTGAAAAAAAAATTAAAATTTTTTCCCAAAGTAGCCCCATAAAAATGTTTAAGAATGTTTTCCCGGGCTCCGCTGTGGCTCTCGACGGGCCTGCTGAATATTATAGGCCTATATACGCTTACTGTTACGGTGCCTGTGAGATGAGGCTGCTTGGTTGCCGGGCTAAGCAGAAATGCGAACGAAATTAAAAATAATTAAGAGTCGATATAAATATGCGGCCATCCGCACAGCTTTCTAACTTTAGCCTCAACTCTAACCTTTGACAGTGTGAGCTAAATTGTGGCACAGCGGTTTTTTCTGTTCTGGTCAAAGGTTCACACCGATTTTGGTTTTTTCTGCATTGTTTTGTTTTCGAGTTAGAACCCGTGCGGGACAAACAGACAAACAGACGCACAGACAGACGGGCGGCCAGTATCCGTAACGCGGCCTATTAGGTCCTACGAACGGTCGCGTAATAAACGAATAAACTAGAAAGCACTTAAATTCAAATAATTCAAGTTTAAACTCTGAGACACAGAGGACTGAGTTAATCGACTGTTTTCCCATTTTCCAAATTTGTTAGTCAAAATCGGTTTGTAAATATTTAAGTAATCTTGCGCAGAGGCAAACAAACTTCGGCTAAAGTAAAAAATCAGTGCGGCAATTGGCTATGGCAAGAAGTCGTGGAAGTCGAAGTAATTAGCTTATTGGCTTGCATTTTGTATTTTTATTTTTGATTAATCACAGGCTATTTTAGCGTGTATAATGACATAATTTGTGTATCATTATTGAACTCATTTTATGTAACATTAAATCACGAGTCACAGCTTTAAACTTTTACTTTGTTGTTACGAACACGACATATCATCAAAAGTAACATTTTCTTATCACCATGTAAACCTAAGCCTATGTTATTTTAATCTTAAAATGCACAAAAGCCCGTTGTTGGCCGATGCTCTCCCAGCAAGACCACTATAGTCGGATTCGAATAATCGTACAGTTGTATATACACCGCACCGTATACTTATTCCTGTTCATCGACAACTTTGGCGTCTTTATCTTAGCGATTTTGGAGCCTCGATTCTTACCGAAAGTCGTGTTTATGTACATAGACCAATCTCTTAGAAATTAGAATAGGTTAGTTTACATTTTTGACGCGCTACAGCTATGCTGTAGGCGTCTATGGCACGATGTGTCGTCTGTCTGTCTGTTCTTCTGTCGTCTCTCATAGGCCTAGATGTATTGTGGTTAAACGATAGGTCACCGGAAAAAAATTTACACGAATAATTTGCCTTGTGTCTTAAATCTAGGCAGGCAAAATTTCATCAATTTAGTGTAAATGAAGCATTTTTAAATTTGTGGTTAAATGCAGGATACAAATGTGCGCTTTTCAATTGGAAACTTGCCACATTTCGAAAACAGTGAGAGATAGGGCCAAGGTAAGCCTACTGCCCTTCAAGAATAGGAAGTGGCATACGCTCTTTCAAATGAGATTAAAAAAATCATCGACCTTGGATGACCTTGTAAGTCAGTATCGCAACAAGAACTGGCGGTAGCGCGTCTTAGTGACAGATGGGCTTTCTTGTTCATTAATAAACGGAAAGAGCCACTTTGCTTATAATTTTAATCTGTTATAGGCCTAATATTGCATGTAGTTGCAGTGACCGATGAAGTGACATGAAGTTTGTTGTTTGTTTGGGTAGCGAATCTTCCGGCGGCGCTGCGAAGGAAAAGCAGACGTAAGAGTTCAGTGCGCCGCAAGAGCAGAGCGCCGAGCAGACTGTCGACTCTGCTGCCGGTTTAGTCAATTTTATCGCAGAAACATTTTCGCCTTTTCTCTGACGGGTCTGATCATGCAGACCAGTTAGCCTATACGTTGTATTTTGCCTGTTAGCTCAATTGATCACGCACAGTGTGTTTTTTTTCTTACTGGGACAAATTATGCAACAGTTTTAGTAGTTTCGATGGATAAATCGGCTATCTTAGTAAGCTTACAAATGCACGTTATTGGCACTGGCGTGTCGCTTATTTTTCGCGGTGCAATATCGGTGCCATGGCTAATTTTTTCTGATCATGGTTCTGCAGTTTGCACTCTAGGTTGCCTTTTGCCTCTTCCCATAAAAAAGCCCATAGATAAAGGCTTAATCGGCGAGTAAAAACATTTTGCGACAGTTGTTCTGGCTAAATGTTTACATGCACGACATTGAGCAAAAGTTATTGACGGATCTCTGCATGGCAGTGTCCACATCATGGCGACCCTCCACCGACCTCTGTTTTGAAATCTGAAATCGTATCATGATGTCGTCCACTATCTACCATGGTGAATGATTCGAGACTGTTCGCGTTGACGCTGCGAATCGTGTCTAATGCTCGGTGATGTCATTAATTACAACGACGTCATATCCGCAGCAGACTGCTATCGAGTCAGTAAAGAATGTCCTTTTACATAAAATGGTTGTCTAGTCCTAATACGTCGAGGCTTAAAACTTTTTGAACGCCTTTCGTAGGCTAGGTCTATGTTCGATTACCGTCGTTAGTCAATGTCTATTCCATACCACTGCGGATCATTGATTCTAACACCTTACCGTACGTTGAAGCAGCTGCGTGTTACTGGATGAAACTGCGATATATACATTTAATGAAACAGATCATGTTATATATCAGCAACGTATTGTCTTACGTGCATTCTGTATCAAAAAACGTAACGGCATTGCAATATTGCCATAAAGTCATCTGCAAACCCGTCGAGAAGGGGGTAAGCTACCCCGGGCTCCGCGACGTTTGGGGGCCCCGCCGTCGCTCAAAGATATAAAATACACCAGAATGCACCATTTAAAAAAATTTAAAACATTTTCTCCTCAGAGGGGCCCCACGAGAATGTTTTGGAAGGGGGGCGAGAATGTTTACTTTCGCCCCGCTGTGGCTCTCGACGGGCTTGGTCATCTGTCGAAAAATTTTCAAAATATTTGACAGACACGAAGTTTTAAACTGCTATAGACCTAAATTTGCATTGTAAACATCTGTATCCGATTCCATGTGATTTATTAACCGCAATTAATATTGTGCAGTAACTGCTTTGAAATTAAATTGCATTGCTCACATCTGTAGGCCTTTTTAAGGCCAGACAAAAAGTATTTTTAACTTAGCCTACATTTGAGTCAAGCTACACGGAGCATAATCAACATAGTTGGTTCTTAAACTAGTGTCACTTAATACTTCGGACTGATAATTATAATGAAAAGAATACGGTGTTTATAAAACATAAAGGGAGTTTACATATAAAACAGCTGAAAAGGAAACGCAGAAAAAGAAACAGAGAAAGAAACTAAATAAATGACATGACGGAAGGGTTATCATGGCAGTGGCGTAGCCAGAAATTTCAATTGGGGGGCCTCGTCTCCCTTCCCCTTCCTGCCCCTCCCTCTTTTACCCGTCCCCTCCTTTCCTCTGTCCTCCCCTCTTATCTTCCCCTCCTTTCCCTTAGAAGTAGGGCCCTTTAAATGATCGAGGCTGGGGGAATGCGAAGAGCTCACCCAGCGGAGTCTGGGGGGAGCCCCTGCAGCCAAAATCAAATTTGTTGCATTTTAGCAGTAAAAGATGAGATCCGGTGGCAACAATTTAAATTATTTTCTCGAAAATAAACTGACCAAATTGGCAAATTTTGTGCAGTCTATACGTATGCTTATGTATAATGTCTGGAGAATTAAGGGGGACTGGGCCCCTGGGCCGCCCCCCCCCCTTGGCTACGCCACTGATCATGGACATCTGCTAGTCTGCTACCTGGAAACATTTGTACAAGACACTATGGATGTGAGTCGCCAAATGCGTCAAAGGGTGAAGTCTGGGAAATGTGTCATAATTCATAGACTCCCCCAGCGCCAGCGAAGTCTCAGAGGACAGATCGAGCCCTATACTAATATTTCCCCATAGGACAATTTCATTATTTCACGCAATTCTGTAAGACACTGCAGTGTATGGCTAGGCCTAGTAAATGCAGCTGCTTAAGATATGGCATGTAGACATAGTGATCCTATACAGACAAATTAAACCTGAAAACATAGATCTTACATACGATAGGCTTATCAATATAGGTATAGCCTAGTCATGATGCTGATATGCTGCATGCATTTTAATTTCCATTTCACTCAAATGCTGAGGTATGTGCTCTAGGCCTACCGTACTATAGGCAGGGACCCCCTACGTATGCCATAGTTTATTAGTAGGCCTACTCTCAAGGGAGCCTCAATTTCTATCCTTGGTTAGCGTTGTGTTTGCTTTTTATCCGACCGTACTTACGTAACGGTCGAGCTTATGGTACGAGTTGTCGGCTGTCTCTCTGTCTGTCCGTCTGTCTGTAACGGATGTATTGTTGCCAAACGGTGCGAGATAAGGCCTAGGTTCAGGTTGCTATGATCATTAATAAGAAGTTGTCGCACATTAGCTTTCAAATGAGATGAAAATCATTGACTTTGGATGACCTTCACGGGTCATAGCGCACCATGGTATGCCAATCGTGCGGTATTGTGATTAAACGATAATTCGTATGAAGTTGGCGATGGTATCATCGGATAGGGCGCTGCTGAATACTGAGACTTCATGCAACAGTTTATATGGCGCGGTTTTTAGTCCAAAACATGCAAGATAGTTCATACCTGTTACTTGCTATCGTTCGACTATCTGGCAGGCCATATAATACACGGATTTGTGTAATATTCTGTGATCTATGGTATCACAGTCGCTGTCTATCTTCAATGTCCGTCATTGTCTGGTAGACTATCTATCAAGAATTTTTTGAGCTATAAATAACTTAACTATAAGTAAGTAACGATTAGGAACCGGTCCAAAGAGGCCTAACAAAGTCCGATAATATCCGACATTATTTTGCCGCTAACATTTTGTTTTTAGATTAGAAATATATTCTTAGGCGGAAAGAGCCTCCCATACTGTTTCTAAAATTTTTCTAGTAATTTTTACTGTCACTGTGCAAGTCAGCGAGCGAGCCGTTGGTCGTTGGATGTCTATCTGTCTCTCCCGACATTTTGAATCGCAAACAAAGCCGACGTCATCCGGGTAATATGGCGGCGTAAGCTTGTTAATTTGTGATTGCCGCTATCTGTTGACATTTCGCTCACATACTTCAAGGTAAGCGAGCGTTTTGTGCTTTGAAGTTGTGTTATTTCTTCGGCCATTCGACGACGTGCTAAATTCGTTCGTGGTCTCGGTCGTTGGTGGCGCTGATGGCGGCGTTAGCAGTGACATCTGTGGTATGGTGGTGGAACCCTTCGTACAGTTGACGGCCGGTAGACGGACACACAATCTGACGAAATCAGCTGCGAACATGACGACTGAGCTTTGGCGCTTCTGTAACCAACTTATGAAACTTGCCAAGCAGTTGGGGACAATGTTCGTTGCCGTTGCTTCAATGTCGGCGGATGCACGACATAACATTATGATAATTAGCTCCTTGCATCACTTGAGTGCAAGAGCTCAGTTGGTGTGGTCACCGTTTCAGCTGCCTTTGAGGTGTTGCACAACATTTTGGACTGGAATCTTATGTTGCTGCTTTTTCATTGCTTAGCAGTGTTACTAGGCTGCTAGGATTACACTGCACAATTTCAGTAGTCTGTGTTTGCAGTCTGCCTACTATTCCAATAGCCAGGAATCATGTGGCATTTAGTTCATAAAACTTCAAAATAAAAAAAAAACAATCACCGTGGTTAGCACAGATTGCCATGACAAGGTGTGAAATCAAGATAACGCTTGAAGAAGTGATTGTACACCACAGTTAATGGTCACGTGTCTGGTACCACAAACATGAAATAAACGGTGTGATGAAACACCGCACCGACTGCACCGGCAGCAAATTACTGCAAATAAGAAAAACACAAATGTTAGGGCTAATGTTAGGGTTATCGTTAATGCGGTAATTTGCTGCCGGTGCAGTGTTTCGTCTCATCCTTAAATTAAGACTGTTTCTGCAGTCTGCATGTTATAGGCTGGCGATGTAGTCTGTCCGCTTAGATCTTGTTGTGTATTTTCTAGACCCCTAAACCAGCTAGCCGTGAATTTCATGGCCGGCTTAGCATTTTCGCAGCTAAGGTCCCGGCTTAGCCGTGATTTTCGTGGCGGCAGTGGCTTAGCATTTTCGCGGCTAAGCTGAGACCTTAGCCACGATTTTCGCAGCAATTTTTAGATTTTTTTTGCTACGCTTTTGCTTTTTAAACATTTTTTCATTTTGTGAACGTTTTCTATATTTAAAAAACGTAAATTCTATTAAGAACTTTGAGAAGCACTTTTAAAACCATCACGAATTTATAGGCCACATGCAGCTTTCAGTTTTGTGGTAGTTTGCTTAGTTAGTCGAGTGATATGACCACACGGTTGAATTTAATTGTATGAAGTTTTTCTCTCTCTTCTCTTTCTCTATCTCCCCAGTTTCAGCTGTACGAACTGCGCCTACAGCATTAGGTATTAGGCAAGAGGTTGAACAAATTAATTCTAACGTTTTTATGCAACGTTTATGAACGGTTTTCCTGCCATGTCTTTAAAGACTTTTAACGTTAAAAAAAATTTTTTTTGGAACGTTTTTTACGTTTATGCAATGCATAACTGGCATATTTTGCAACGCATTATGCAGTGCGTACTGTATAGTAAGTGTTGTGTACATTGTAATCTGTAATACTGTGCGACTGATTGTAGAGAAAGTTACATTATGGGACATTATTGCTACGGTGCTTTGTGGTTCTTTTAGTGTTCACACTAACCGATATTAACATATTTTTCACGGCTATCTGCAATTTTGAGGCGGCGGCGGCTTAGGATTTTCGCGGCTGGGTCCCGGCTTAGCCTCGATTTTCACGGCGGCGGCGGCTTAGCAAAATCTCAGCATGGCGGCGACGGCTAAGTTGGCGGCTTAGGGGTCTAGTATTTTCATGTCTGTCTCGTATGCTGTCATATTTGCTTATAGTTTGTTTGATGTACATGACAGAAAATGGATTCTGCCAGCGATACAATGGGTGTTCAGTCTCTACAAGACATTGAGAATTACCTGACAAACTTCAACAAAGAGATTTCCGATGTGTCTGATCATCGGTTTGTTCTTGCGGCGGCCTCGGCCAGTGACAACCCTCTTTATACTGATGCCAGTGCTATCTACAATTCTTCATCGGCCATGAAGCTAGAGCGGAGTGGATTAGACGGAGATGGTATCGAATCTGGTGCAGGCGATCAAACCAATTTTGACCTGTCGGCCGGAGCTGATGGACTGATCGGTCAGGTTTCGCCACAGCAGCTGCTGGCACTGCAGGGTGCTCCAATCGGTGCAACTCCAGTGAGTGTTGCTACTGATGGCATGGGTCAGGATGTTGATGCAGATGCGCAGATAGAGCAGGCGGGCGCGTCGATTTCACAGGTGTCGGGTTCAGGATCATTCCAGACCGTCACGATCGTTCCGTCTGAAGTGAATCCGACGTCTGGAGAAGTTAGCTACGTGCTGATCGTCTCACAGCAAGAAGAAGGCAAAGAAGATGATGTGAATGCTGACCTGTCTGTGTACGATTTCAAGGAAGAAGCTAAGATGGCTGTCGATAGTGAGGATGGTTTCCAGAAAGTTGAAGCAGAACAGCAGCCGAGAAGAACCTATCGACGATCGTCCATGGTATGAGCATTAAAGTTGCTTAGATTGACATTATCTTAATAGTCAGAATGTTGAGACTTTGCTTTTTAGTATTTGATGACTTACTTACTACTTATCTGAAAATAAACAGCAGAAGTTAATGTCTAAAACTTGCAAAATTTTGCAGCTTTCTTCATTGTCATATTTGTGATATAGTAGTAGTTACTGCTTGTTGGTACAGTACATGGTATCATTAGGGACAGTAGAAAATCACGGTAAAAGTAGCAGAAAACATGACAAACTTTTGTGAAAATGGCAAAAATCATGGCATCAAATTACGGGCCCAAAAACCATTATAAAGTTTATAAAACTCAACATTGACGACCATCACCACATGTAGTGCAAAGTTTTCATTTGTAAAATTTTGTCGCTGTGGAGCATTAAAATACATATTTCTACAATGATGTCACGGTCACATATTGAGCCACTAAGTAACAAAGCATACGGACTTTGGTAGCAGAAGCAAAAATAAATATTTTTGTGTTAAAATCACACCATTTATGTTGATTAAAGATGAAAAATTATTGTAAAAAACAATAAAATCATGGCATTATGAATAAAAACACAGCATTTTGGCAAAATCACGGCATTTGACAAAAATCACAGTTTCCATGATTTTCGTGTTTTCGTGATTTTCTACTGCTTTTAGGTATCATATGAATTTTATTAAAGGGTAACTTATGTAATTAAATTGTTTCATGGAAGTGTGCATACTTAGCAGTAGCATGTCCTTTTCAAAGGAAGTCTTCCCTCTGCTTCATAGCAGACTTTGTGTTATCTTTTTAAAATATTAATAAGTGGAGATTGGAGAAGTATTTTTCCTAATATTATTCTATTGATCTTGATTGAAGCATTACAATAACCTCACATGTGTGATTAGAACATAATGTACCAGGTATCTGTTGAAATAAGTTCCTTTCTTTTGGTTATGAATTGACAGCATTAAGCTCTGCGTATGTGTGACTGTTGCAGTATGGTGACATGAGCTCTTTGGCAATTAGTTCGTCCGGTGCTGGAAGTGGTGCACATCTGATGTGTAACTACTGTAATTACACGAGCCCCAAGCGCTATCTGCTGGCACGCCATCTGAAGGCGCATTCGGAGGAACGGCCGCACAAGTGCACAATCTGCACGCGCATGTTCAAGACACTTCCTGCACTGCAGAACCATATCAACACGCATACTGGTGTGCGACCCCAGCACTGCAAGGTTCTCTCAGCACTGATTTTGTATTCACTGACATTACTGCATGTACGATGTTAGGCTGAGCTGACCATAGATCAGCAGTGTTTGTTTTGCCTGGGTTGTTATTCGATTGGCTGTCCAGTGAAGTCATATTGGTTAGTATGCCTGAGGCACTGGGGTGTGTTGTCAGCAATAGCATTGTGGCAGGGGCAGTTCTGGGCAATCACCCTTCTTCCCGCTGCCAAATTTTAGCCTGTTCAAAAATTTGTTTTTCAGAAATGCAAAATTTGGGGTTGAAAATTTTCTGTTTTGGGGGAATTTAGGATCAAAATTGAACTTCTGAGCACCCATAATTACTTCTGTTAGAAAGTTGCAGCTTCCTGTTTTCCTACCTTTTTAACCTAGGATGCTGAGCTGCATGTCAGAATGTTTTTTTTGGTACAGTTAAAGATTGTTTTGTTTTCTCCACCAAAGTGAGTGTAGTGAACATTGGAGGAGATTAAGAGATTGGCCATTCTCTCTGTTATTTCGTTGTTTCTTCTCTGTACATGATGACTTATAATTAGGGTTGTTGAACGAAGTTTGGATTTGTGAACTTCGAATTTCAAGTTTGAATTCGTATTCATTTCGATATTCGAATCCAAGCATCACTAATTAGATGCAGACAGTTTTGCCTTGAAAGTGGAGCCTGTTACTTCAGCCATTTACGAAAGCCCTTTTTGTTGTGAGAAATTAAAAAAAATTACGAGATCTAAAAACAGGACGTATGTGCGAAATATTCTGGATATGTCGGTGAGTTATAGCTCGAATTAAGTGAGTGTTTTTAAGCACCAGGAGGAAGTTAACAGTGTAACGACATCACAGAGGGCAGATGCAGACACCACTGGTTGGTTGACATGAACGTGTTGAAACTGTTAATAATACTGTTTGTGCGATCTCAAAGATTATCCTAGCTGGAAGTGAGTACGATGAATGTCTGTTGACGATGTGTTAGGAATGTGATGCATCGTTCACAACGTCTGGTGAGCTGGTGAGACACGTGAGATATCGGCACACGTATGAGAAGCCGCACCGCTGCACCGAGTGCAACTACGCTTCGGTGGAGCTGAGCAAGTTGAGACGTCACATTCGCTCGCACACTGGGGAACGTCCGTATCAGTGCCAACACTGTCCGTATGCCAGCCCCGACACGTACAAGCTGAAGCGACATCTGCGAGTCCACACGGGAGAAAAACCGTACGAGTGTGACATCTGCAACCTGCGGTTCACTCAGAGCAACAGTCTCAAGGTGAGCACTCCATTCAGTGCCTTGGTTTATTCCATAAGCTTAGCCAGATGTGAGATGTGCGTTTGACAAGAAAGTAGAACATTTATAAATAGCTTCAGTGGCACTCTGTTTTATGTTTTTCCATACAGGATGTTTAGATTACACTACTTACTGCATCAGTGTGCTAATTCATGATAAGATATTAGCATTCTTGACGTTTGCTGATTATCATTAGTTACCTGCTTTAAGCCAATATACAAGTGCAAATTTGCCTAGGCAGACATACTTAACAGAGACATATAAAGAAGTCTGTTGTTAGCATGCTGCTTGTGCAGTGTGCAGTCTGTTTTTGCTTTAAAAGCAGGCAAACACTACTGATTTTTCTTCTTCATTATCATCAGTTCATGATTGAACAGCATTGGCGTATCCTGTGAGCTTGTGTGTATGATTGTCTCTGTGTAAAGGCCCACAAGCTGATACATACCGGCCAGAAGCCGGTGTTCCAGTGTGAGCTGTGCCCTACGACGTGTGGTCGTAAGACGGATCTCAAGTACCACGTGATGAAGCTGCACACCAGTGATAGACCACTCCAGTGTCGCAAGTGCGGCAAGGCATTTCCCGATCGCTATACTTATAAGGTACCCCCAGCTACCGTTAGTCGATCACAGTTCTGTTTTGTACAAGTTTGTTTTTCAGTATTTGTAGCAGTATTATTTGATTGTATGGCTATGTGTTGATCATACGTGATTGTTGATGAAGTTAGTTGACTGGTTACTTATGGGGATTCATTTATCATAAGATATATCTGCACAAATGAATTTCTATTATTCATTATTGTTACTCTCCTCATTTTGTTTACTTGAGACTGTCCATTTTAAATCGCTTTCTGCAGTTTCGAAGCAGCTGCCACTCCGACCACAGCAACATAGTATTCTGATGGTGGTTTCCTCTGAGAACCGACAACAGTCTATCTGATTTGAGCATTTGATGTTTCCGACTTTCCATTGAATATGATGTGTATGACCCACAGTTTTCCGCAGCAAATTTTGCCAAATTCCACGGGCCAGTTCGCAAAATTTCGCGGTTCATCGTGGCAAAATTGCTTAAATTCCGCGGCTTATCGCGGCTGTGCGTTTGTAAATAAACTGAGCTCTATTGTGTGCATAAACTTCAGTTATTGAAGGCTGGCATTGTGCTCAGTTATGCTAGCAACATTCAAAGAAAATTTATTAATTGTTTTTTCTTTTTAAAAGTGCAATCTATCAAGTCAAATTGTGTTTATTTATTATTGTGTGCCATATTGCAATGGCTATTAGTAGGGCTCATAGTTTTAGGCAAATTAGTTTGATCTTTTCTGCAATATAGTTAGTCTGTTTAGTTACATTGTGAAGCGGACGATTGTATTTATCATCGGTCATTTCTCAATTTCTGCAAAATTCCATGAAATTCCGTGGAAATATCAAAATTCCGTGGAAAGGGGCAAATTCCACGGCTTGGCTCAAAATTCCGCGACACGCGGAAAACTGTGGGCCCTAATGATGTGTACAAGTCATGTCTGTCTGACATTGTGACTTAAATTGTGGATTTTTTTAATTTGGACAGATGTAAATTTTATCGTAGCTGTATTTTGTAAACCACTTGTAATTTTTGTAAGTGGTTATTCTTTGATTTATCTGTGGACCTGACAGCATTGGTATCCATTCTCAGATGTGATAGACATAGAAATAGTATCTGAAAATATATGGTCAGCAATATATCTAAACAGTAAAAGTGGTGGTTAACCTGCACAAAACAGACTTGAAAGCTTTTAATTGCCTACTTATCTGTTTGACATAATAGATTTAATAACTATACGAAGCATATCAAACTGAAAACCACGACAGTAGCAACTAACAGTAGTCTTGAAAATAACAAGTGAAATAAACCTAAAAACTTAGTTGTGACAATGCAGTAAGAAGATCGTGTGGTATTTGTCGTGATGTAGATTCACTTGAAGACTCACGATGGAGAGAAGTGTTTTCGCTGTGAGCTGTGTCCATACTCATCGCTGGACCAGCGCCATCTGGAGAGTCACATCTTAACTCATACTGGAGAGAAGCCATATACATGTGACTACTGTGAGACATCTTTCCGACAGAAACAACTGCTGCGTCGACATATCAACCTCTATCATGTACCTGGCTATGTACCACCCCAACCACTCGAGAAGGTTTGTCGGTCTAATGCTGTCTATTATCTACCGTTAGCATCGCTTATATACGTACAGTTACCGTGCATTTGGTCTCATCGTACTTAGTTCTTTGTTTCTTAAAGACAACAGCAGTTTTTCTCTTCCAGTGCAGAAAGGACATTATAATGTTGTTGGTTGAATGGTAGGAAGGCATTCATTCCAGTTTGTGAGAACCTACGGAAACAATTGTAGGGGTTGTCCATTGAGGACTCGTTCTAACCTGTTGATAGGTAAATTAGTTAAACAAAAGCTGATTGTGCATGTTAACACAGCTTTTACGCACAAAAGCATGTAATGCTTCGTGCGTCTTAGCCATCGTCAAGGCGTCTGTCCGTCTGTCTGTCTGTTCGTCATCCATCCATCTGTCTGTCACACTCCGGTATTATGTCAACGCAACACAAGCTAGGATCACGAAATCTTCATCATGGACTGCCATGAAGACTCTAGTTTTAGGATCCATGAAGCTTTTCCCAAAATTCCTAAGGGGTCACCCCAATCGAGGGCGCTAAATGAGAGGGGGTACAAAAAATTTGCCATTTTAAGCCAATAAGTCACTGTATCTCAGAAACGGTGTGAGATAGGACCTAGGTTGCCATTAATCATTAATAGGAAGTTCCATATGCCCTTTCGATTGACGTCAAGATCAACGACCTTGAATGACCTTGAACCCCAAAATAGGGGTTTTAGTGATTTTTTCGCAATTTTGGGCTGCAACACACATTTAAGAGTAAATTGTGCCGAAGTGACTTGCGATAGACCAGGACAACCTGCATATGGAATTTTCAGCATTGAACGTAGATTTTAGCAGTTTAAGTCTCGACCCCCTAGATTCAAGGAGGCCTCTGCATGCAAGCCTCAAAGAGGGGTACCCCCATAAAAGGTCGCTACTTTGCCGCTGTTGGCTTGTCTAGCGCTTGCAGATAGACATAGACTAGTTGCTTACCATGACAATAACTGCTGACAAGCTTTTTACTGGTTCAACATTAATGACCTTGAACGATCTTGAACCCCGAAAATAGGGTGTTTTAGTGATTTTTCTGCAATTTTTGGCTGCAGCACATGCTTCAGCAGTGAATTGCAACGAAATGGATGGAGATAGACCAGGACAGCCTGCGAACAGGAATTGCTATAAGCTGTCGCGGCCGCGCATCTCATGAGCTTTGCTCAAACAACTTGTTTGTGCTAAATTGATGTGTGTTTATGTGTATTTTGTTATGCATAGATACATCATTATATATAATTCATTTTGCTCATCGGTCATTTATTACACCATTAGGCAGGACATACATGCATATTGGTTGGATGATAGGAAGTTTGTTTGGCATGTAAAAACATGTTGAAGCAGTCTCACAAGTTCCATCTTTAGCTGTTTAACAAAAGTCGACAGTAGCAGACTACACAGCTGTGTTTAGGTGGGGGGGGCGTATTTCTGAGTTAGCATGGTTGATAGATAAGTTGTCTGTTGTCTTTGCGGATATGCAGAGTCACCAGTGCACTCACTGTCGCAAGCAGTTCGCTCACCGTGGCAATCTGATGCGTCACTTGGCGCTGCATGATCCAAACAATGCCGAGTACCAGGCGGCATTGCGTCGTGACGATGCCGCCAGCACAGGCGATGAGGCAGACTACGAGGCTGGGGACGATGAAGGCACGACATTCCTTGAGCTACATAATGCCGTTGCTGCTGCCAGCGATGCCGGGGTTCAGCTTACTGAACTTGATGGCGACCAGATGCAGGTTTTTTGTGTTTTGCGTTTCATAAAGGTTAAACTTTTTTCGGTTATTATGCGTATGTGCAATCCTGCCTGGAAAGGCCGTCCCCGAAATGACCTATACTGTGTCAGGCGGGATGTTAAACCCTACTCTTTCAATCGTTCACTCTGAATGCTATGTACAGTCTCAGGAGTAACTGCTAACCATGGCAAATGATATTTTAGGCATCAGTTTACAGAATATGATTAGCACTTTTCTGACTCTCAAAAGATACAGTAAACTGGACTGTACAGAAATTGTGTACTGTGAGTTACCGTAGATTTTGTGTTGTTTCTTATCATATTTATTTTCTTTTTCATTTCTTCTATTTCATGATTACTGTTTTTGTATATTGACACGATCTGTGTTATTTATATCACTTTTAGCACTTGACTTTTTTTGCTGAATGAAATTATTAATGTTGACGTCATTGTGATTGCTGTGTGCAGGTGAAGTTGGTGCGCGTGTCTGGTCAGGAGGGGGAACAGGTTTACATACAGATCGGAGATGATGAAATGGAAATGCTGACTCAGCAGCAGGCTGAGCAGGTCAGCTACCTTAACTACCCACGGAATGATGTTAGAAACACTTGATCTGGATTTTTCAGAGACTTTCCAGCATAGCTTTAGTGAAACTCGTACTTTTTATTAGCCATTTTCATGTCCTTTTTACTTTTGTTGCTTCTGTTCAGAAGTCTATATTGGCATTTCATTTTTTCTGATTTTTGTTAAGTATTTTGTTCTTAGTATTGTTCCTAAAAACTCATTGCACACGAGAGCTAGCATAGCTAGTTGTAGTGCGTATTAGCTATGGTAATTCTGTTTGTCTGTCTGTGTTCGTCTGTCCTGGTGTCACGTCCCGGTACCGTTTCAAGACCAGGTGAGATATAGACTTCGGTTTTTCACCATATGATAGCCTAGAGTCCCCCAGTATTTTGTGATAAAATTTCATGCCACTGGGTGAAGGGGGTCCACCCGAATGAGGGGGCGAAAGAGGCAACCCTCCTAGAAAGACATTATTTTACCACTATTGCATTCGCACGGTGGCACCACACAAATAACTCGTTATGCTATGACCAATGTATATACATGGCAGTAAATAAAATGTCAAACTTTATTGATTTCAAGCATCTGCAAACCGTTTTACTATCAGTAGCCTATGCTAGAATTAAGACTTTTTCCTCAATTGTCGGTGGATATTACGACGACAAAATAATAAATGTTATGCCACCCAAATTTTTGCCGCACATAAGGCCACTAATCACTAAAAAGACATTGTTTTGCAGCTATTGGTTTGTCTAGTGTGAAAATGGTTGCAGATAGGCACAGACATGCTGCTTATCACAACAAACACTGGCGACGAACTTCTTAGAATGTCAACGTCGTTGAATGACCTTTAACCCTCAAAATAGGGGGTTTTAGTGAATTTTTTCACGATTTTGGACTGCGACACGCATTTCAAGAGTGAATTGCGCCAAAATGGCTGGAGATAGACCAAGACAACCTGTGCATGAAATTTTCAGCATGGAATGTAGATTTTAGCAGTCTAAGTCCGGACCCTCTAGATTCAAGGAGGCCTGCGCATGCAGGTGTCAAAGAGGGGTGCCCCTCTAAAAAGTGGTTATTTATCCTTTGTTGGCTTGTTTATCGTGCAGATGGTTGCAGATAGTCATAGCCATGCTGCTTATCATAACAAGCAATGACGACGAGCTTCAAGATTACAAATGTCAACATTGATGACCTTGAATGACCTTGAACTCTAAAAATATTGATTTCAAGTGATTTTTTTGGCGATTTTTGGCTGCAAAAGAGTGAATTGCAACTAAATGGATGGAAATAGACCAAGATTACCTGCGAACAGGCTGCCATAGTCTGTTGCGTGTCTCATGAGCATTAGCTCAGATTTCTTGTTTTTTGATGATGATAATGATACTGATAGACGTATATAGCACCAGTATGCAGCATTTTCGAAACAAATTTGTTAACTTTGTCGTGGGAGCTAATGATATTCTACGAAGTCCATTGAGTGGCATGATACTGCTGGTTGGGTGACTGAAAGCACATCTGGTCTGTGTAGGAGTGATATTTTCAGGACCCTGAGTAAGTCGGAGAAGTTGATTGGTGATACAGGAATTGGTGATGGCAGCAGCAGCGGCGGCATTATCTTGATTTTTGGTGCACGATAAACCTCGCTGTGTTTACTAATTATTCAACACATGTATTAGTTGTTGATCATCAGTTGAAACATTATGCATGCATTTACTTATAACAAAGTCAGTTGACTTGGTAGATTATGATGTCAAGTGCTCACTGACGCAGCATGATGTGGTTATGTCAGTGCTGTGTTCACTTTGTTTAGGTGCAGCAGGAGGCTGGCTTGTTTATTGGTGTGGACAACAAGGGCTCATCAGCAGCACACACTGCAGACACTGAGGGTAACTCTGCACTGACCAAAGCTGAGCCAACTCCTGCCAAGAGGCCTCGTGGTCGACCGAGGAAATACCCAAAGCCCGTAAGTGTCACTGTTCCCTGGGCAGTAGTGGTCAGTTGTTTATCACGTGGTAATTAATGTGTAACTATCATATCAAAACTTGTTGGGATATTTTACAAGGATATGAGTTCATAGTTTACTGATGTTGATATAGGCCTATATGTTCAGTTTGGAAGTTTGTTATTTTTATATAGCAGTTTTTACTTCCATCTTTTTTGTGAGCATATTCTCTTATGTTCAGAGAAGCTGAAAGGCACGTAGTTAGCTGATCGTAGTTTGTAAAATATGAAAAATAAAGCATCAGATCCAATAGAAAGAAAGTTAGATAATTGTATTTTTCATTTATTGCCATTATCGTTGCTCCACTGCTGTTGATTTCATATTCCAAATGGCTTTGTCTCATAAAAACTGTCACTGTGGCAGTCTTCAATATCATACTTGGAAATTTTTGCTTGGAGGCTGTAAAATCTGAGATTTATTGTACATATAATGTCTGTCAGTCTGTGTTATGTTAACGGTTTATGAATCAGTGTTTTTAGTCATTAGGTCTTTACTTTATATGTTCTACATGTATGAAGAAGTTGAAGTTATTATAAATTTGATAGTTTTACCTGGTCCAAAAGGTACCTGCAACATTTGAGAAATTCACTGAGAACTGAGAAGTTACTGAAAAGCTTCAAGAATTGTGTTTCATTAAACAACAACGTAAATTGTTATATCTAAATGCAAAATACCTGCACACGATTGGTCGAAATTATGTCACTTGACGTTAACAAATATGCACTGTTGCCCCACACTCCTGCCCGAGCAACATTGAAATCGCCACAGTTTTTTCGTAGTTGTTTACTTGTTGACTTGTAGAATTGTTTTGAGGTATAACAAAATGTTCAATCTCTTGGCAGTTCTTCGATCTCGGTCGACATTTTACAAACTTCGGGTCAAAAATTTTCAATGATGACCTCGACGGCAGTCAGTATTTGTATAGTTTTAGCAGAGCTGTAGTTAGTGCTAATGGTTGCTGTAATGTTGCTGGGTATAGGACTCAGACGAGGACTACACGCCAGTGTCGAGGTCACCGCGGGGTCGTGGACGAGGTCGTGGTGGTGGGAGACCATCAGTCAGCACTCCAGCAGCACGCAAGGAACACGTCACTGTTGAAGACAATCCGCTGCAGAGTGATGACGATATTGTCACTGTGAACTCTGTCAAACTTGGCAAAAGGTCTGTGTCTTCTGTTTGTATTAATTTTGTCGATCAGCTTTTACATTATTTGCACTTTGCACAGAGTTCTAATGTCACCGTGCTTTCCTTGATTAAAAGTGTAGGAACTTAATCTGTTGTAATACGTTGCCAGATGCATTGCAGCAAAACTGCTTTGGTAGAGGGCCTTGCAGACAAACAGTGCAGGTTATGATGCTGAACGATTATAGTTAAATCTCAAAGTGAGTCAGAGGAAAGATGATATTTTATAAGTAAGATAAGGTATTCAACTTTGGCAGCTATGATCCGCTTTCAATATCCGTAGTTCTTTTGCTGTTGCATTTAGAGATGAAATGCTGAAGAGATGGCAGAAAGATTTTTGGGTATTTAGTTAAGTATTCAGATACTGTGTTCTGATGCAACATGTGCTGCTTTAATAAAATTTTGTTTGCTGTGAAATGTTTGTCAGACGACGCACTGAGGTTGCGAACGAGGATGAAGACAACGATGACACTGAATTCGCTCCTGGCAAGAAGATAAAGCTGGAAAATGCTGCACATTCAGCAGGTAATTTAGCATGAATGATATGGTTACTATATTATATGCATGCATTGCTGGCTCCATTGCATTATCGAATTTCAGAAGTTAAATATTTATGTTAGTATAGATGCACACTAGAATGTTCAGAGATTCTGCAATATTATTTCTCAGTAATGTCGATGCATTGTGTGTGTGTGCGTGTGAGGTCAAAAGATAGCAGGTTAAGGCTGGAAGGTGTGAAAGTAAACATTGTTGATGATTGTTTGTTTGTTTAGGTGATGAGGCGAATGTCCTGGAGCTGTCGTCGTGCTTTGCATTTGATGAAGTTGAGCCGGAGTAAACCAGCTGGTCATGGTCGTCTTGGTCTTGCACAGCAGTATTCCTTGTTCATACCGTTTCAGCATTTTTCTGTTTGCCATTTTGCTGCATGCTAGTGGATTATAATTACAACTATGGATTCGACTTAGCAGCCGCAAGCTTGTGACAGTGGCTTCTGTTCCTATACTTGGTGGGCGCGATCAAAACTTCCCCCCTTTTTTCACTGGGTAATCTACACCCTTAACAAAACTTCCTCCCTTGGAGGAAGGGACCCAAAATGGAAGGGAAAACTCGAGTCAGAAATTGGGGGGAATCTGAACCAAAAACTGCAGGGGAAGTTGCGCCCGATTTTGATTCCAGATTTGGGGGATTGAAGCCGCTGGTCTGCAGCACTGTAGAAACTGTTGCATTGCACTGGAAACTTGTGGCAATGTTGTCACTGTTCGGTTGTTTTTATTGGCTATGACAGCAGTGTATGTGTGGCTGTGGCAGTCGTAATTTTGTGTTCTAATTCTGTGTGTCTAGTACTATTTCGAGCCACAGTGTGAAATCTAATGTATTTATTCGAAAAATTCAAAAAAATTACAATGGTGCTTATGGGGAAAATTGAACAATTCTTTAAACGGTCATAACTCCGGCTGTGTATAAGATAGAATCGCAATTTTTGGTTCTGTGGTATGGTTTTTCAGGTTGGCCAATCTAATGTTGTCATTTATAATTACTCCGGCCCCTCCCTGGTTACCATGGCAACGAAATTTGGGACAAAATGGGCTATAACTCGGCTTCTGCTAGAGATATTTGCGAGATCTTTGCGCTTATAAGAGCCTGTGGGTTTGGGCCATCAAATTCTGCCAATGAAATTTTACCCCAACCGACCCTTGTTGCAATGGCAAAGAAATTTGAGACAAAATAGACTATAACTCGGCATGCGTATGAGATATCTTGAAGATCCTTGCATCTAACGGAGTTTTGGGGGTCCAGCAAATAAATGACGTCAAAGTTTACCACAGCCAACTCTGGTTGCCATGGCAATGAAATTTGTCAAATTTGGACAAAACTGGCTAGAACTCGGTTTGCATAGTAGTAGTAGTATAGGTAGCCCGAAATATCCTTTGCCCGATATTTACATAATCATGCAAGATAGATTCATGGTTATCATTTACCATCTATAAAAATTCCCGTAAAAAGTTGAATGTCATTCGATCCCAAAAGGTCACAATCATGAGAGTAACATATCTGAGGCTAGATATCTTCAAAATTAGTCACCTGTAGGAAAACGTCATTTTATTAATAAAACAGCAAAGAGAAATATACAAAACATTAGTTTATACACTTGTCAACGGCAACACTTAGACTTAAGGACTAGCACATTGAGAACAGCGAAAATTACAAAAGGTGATAGTGCCCACATCACACTAACTGTGCGTCGATGTGCTGCTGAATAATATCATTTTTTCAGTTTTCGATGTGCTAGTCCTTAAGTCTAAGTGTTGCTGTTAACGAGTGTATAAACTGATGTTTTGTACATTTCTATTACACATATCCTCTTTTCATATCCCACCCACCACATTTCTCTCTGATGTCCCTTCTGTCTTCAGTGATCTGTATCATCATATATAATTCTACCTGATCAGTGTCATCTTTGCCTTGAGCTTCTCAGTCTTTCGATCTCTGACTGCTGTTTGTGAATTCTAGTGTATAATTTTTACCAGAACAGCACATGGGATGTTTGCAAGGCTTTTATGGGTGAGTGCCAGTGGAAAAATGCTTGTATGTTCAAGAGTTACGAATCTACATCATTTCTGAAATTTGCACGAAAAAAACTGCAGATAGATGTGTACAGAGTCGCAATGAGTGAACAGTTGAGCATCTAAAATATGGCTGTATGGAATAACGAACTAGTCAACATTGCAAGACTTAGTGCCAAAACTTAAGACTTTGAGACCAACTGTGGATTTTCTACTTGCCTTTCCCTGCCGGTTGGTGGTTGTTAATAATTCTTTCTGACTTTTTCACTTCTGGACATTTTGTCCCACGTTTGGATTCCTTTCTGTTTTCGTTGTTTGTGCAGTCGTATTTGAGCGCATGTGAGTTCATGTCTTGCGTGTGCATTGTGCCAGTGGTGTGTGTTGATCTCAAGTCCCCGTAGCTTCCCAGAAATTGGGCTGATTAAACAATAAGAAGCCCAGCTGTCGCTAGGATAGTCGACTATACTGGTTGTCAGTGACCTTCAAGGTCAATGATTTATCTTTTATCTGAAAGAGTGTATGCCACATCTTATTAGTGATTAATAGTAACCTTGGCCATATCTTTCACCATTTCCGAGATATGGCCAGTTTTCCGTTGAAAACGCACATTTTTCCTACCCGCTCCGTTCAACCCCGAATTTGAAAATGTTCGCCTTCACTAGATCGCTGAAATTTTGCATGCCTATGTTTAAGGCACGTGGCTAATTATTCATCAGAAAAATTTTCCCCTACGACCTAACGCTTAGCCACAATACATCTGTTACAGACGACAGACAGATGGACGACAGACGAATGACAACCCTGCCATAAGCTCAACCGTTACTTAAGTACGGTCAGCTAAACGTCGTATTTTTGATGATATCAGTAATAATTATAAAAATAATAATAAAGGTGATGTGCACAGTGCTGTTATTAATGAAGAGCTATTCTGACGGAGATTGCCTAGTTCATATGATGACAGTTGCCAAGTGACAGAGCCCTCTCAGACCAAACCAGCCAACTTGGGTTTTCAGTTTATCTGATACCAGTGGTTAAGGGTTGTTCTGTTCTATTGTCTTGTCTTACAATATTATAAGTTAAGTAACAGTATACTAAGCTTTATTTGATTTAGTGGCTCTCTTTATGGATTTACCGGGTATAGTTAGTGCTATGGCTTGTCATTTTCATGCATCACATCTAGCATATGTAGTGGTACTTCTCGTGGAATATTTGGTACTGCATGGAGACAGACAGTCGTGGTTGTATAGCTTTGTTGTATTTATTCATTTGTGCATTCTTTGGAACCTGCGTTAGCAGTTCTGATGTGTGACTGATTCTGCTGTTGCTAGCGTCTGTTGTCTGTCACCGGTAATGTAGATAGTGTGATTGATATGCATCGACAACTCATTTTTGCGGTCAAATTCTTGATTCATTTTTATCAGTCTTGCGGTAGTCAGACTTTCTCTTCCAGCTGAAAGCACGACTTTACACATTTTCTTGCCTTTAGGGTTGGTGGCGTGATGTAGTGGTAACGTGTCTGATCTGATCAGCGAAGTTACTGTACGCCAGGCCTGGTTATTACTGCAATGGGTGACTGCCAGTGGGCAGGTAAACCATCTCGGTATGTAACCAGCCACCTAGGTCAACTCAGCCTTCCATCCCTCTGGGGTAGTTAAGTCAAGTACCGGCATATCTGGCTGGGGTTAAGGTGGGGCACATTCACCTCCGTCGGGTGGCAGGTAAAGGGGATGTCAGACGAACGACAAAATTGGCCGATTTTATCTGCCGACAAAATCGCCAGACAAAAATCTGTCATGTGTCATGCAAAAATTGTCTGATTTTGTCGGCCGACAAAATTGCCCGATTTTGTCGGCCAAGATAGAGCATGTTCTATCTTCGACGATTTTGTCGGCCGACTTTTTGTATATCAGATGGCAAATTTTGTTTATGTTGCCATGATGATTGTTTACAACGGAAGATGAATATTTATTTTAGTTATTTATTGTGTTTGTTATTATTTT
>Ga0209671_1000639_pt1 | contig 24650 bp, 14 predicted proteins | sample WorMetHERISLAND2_2_FD_187401 | JGI IMG/M metagenome (GOLD analysis project Ga0209671, IMG submission 187401) | Marine gutless worms symbiont microbial communities from Max Planck institute for Marine Microbiology, Germany - Olavius geniculatus... | ecosystem: Host-associated > Annelida >... | reverse complement strand
TGTGGGACAACCCTGCAGGAGTTAAGCCACGCTGCCCTAGATAGGAAGCGGTGGGCAGCGATAGTAAGAATGGCGTCAGACACCAACGGGCATTGAGCCCACGGTTGTCGATGATGATGATGATGAATGCGTCACCAATCAAAGTGCCAAATTTCAGATAAATCTCGCAATGCAAACAACAGCTACAGTGGCTTTTGTAAGGTCACCCCAAAACGCGAGGTGTCGTTTTTCTGCAACAGTTTGTTTAATCCTCACAGTGTCCATGGCTTGCTGGGAAATTCCGTGATAAACCTTTTAGCACCATACCCTTTCTCTTGTCTCCACAGTTGAATTAAAGCATGATCATCTGTAGAAAATACCAATTTGTTATTGTTTACGTTACTCTTTACGTTAATTGCATCAACAAATGTCACATCCAATCGAGCTACGGCGGTAACCTAAAAACGACATTATTGGTAATGGAGATATTGTGTTACTGATATTCAACAATTAATAACTCTGCTAAAAATAGTATTTTTCAATGAAATTTGGTGTGCACTTCAGCAATTTATTGGAGATTGAGCATGCAAAATTTTATTCAGTCGTTCAGATTTGACACTTCTATTGTACAATGTCTAGAGGTTCACTTTTTTACAAGACACAGTGTATGTGACTGACCGACTATTTGTGCTGAAAATTAGGACAGCTGCATGAAAAAGAACGCAAATAAGAAAAAATGCAAATTGACACCTACGTGGTTAGATAATTATGTCACAGTGACAGAATAAGCAATAACAGGCAAACAACTTTCTCACTACTGTAAATAATATTGCTACAGAACATTAAACTTCATATACCCACAGCAGTGACCACAATAGGATAACTGCAGAAAAGTAGAAATAATTGAAATACATCAAGAAAAAATGCTTTGCGTTGTGGTAGCTAGCTAACCTGAAGAGTAGCACAGAGTAGCGACTGAAGATCATTTAACTGAACACGATCGGACGTTGACTGAATATGTCCCTACAACAATTAAAAATAAAATAAACCATTCAACTACAAATGACAAATTTAACAATTATAAACATAATGTGTATAAAACTCTACAAAAATCTCTCAGTGGCTTCATCACAAAAATACAACAATGAATTTATGAAAATTTAGGTCAATACGGAAGACACAAACAATGATGATGTGTGCAACATAATGAAAAAAGTTGCTGCAAACAATCGGACAGACTGCTAAATAAAAACATTCAAATAAAAACGCTTTCACAACTTAACATTACGCAGTTCAGCAAAAATGCTTCTTTCTTAGTGCGATTAAAACCACTGCTTTCCTCTATTTTGATAAATGCCAACAACAAAAACCAGAACAGGTTTGCTTTTATTTTATTCGTATTTTACTACCTCCATTTGCAGCACATGTTGCAGTCTCTCAAGTATCACCATTGTCGTTTTCTGCACTGTGACGTAGCAATCCTAAACAACACCAACGACAGCAATGCTAAATATCTACTGCACATAAATGCATTCACAATCTACTCAGGTTAAATATCAACAATAGCACCAAAATCAGATTGTCAGTCGAAGTCAACAAAACTTAGAATGTTAAATTAGCTTTTACTTTGGATTTATAACTTTCACACAGCTTAACATGAACAAAACAACTACCTCAAAATAACTGATATACAGGGTGGTCCAAAAAAATGAGGCACTTTACTTTTGTCCATATCTTCGCAAATTATTGATCGATTTTCAAAATTCTTTCACTGGCACACTCTGCAGACAATTTGCAATAACACAATTTTACACATCCCACCACACTGTAAATGCATCTCTCACTACCTTGTGAAATATCAATGAAATATGCATATATAACGATAATAATAAACAAACATTGTTGTAAAATAAAAAAATAACACTTCAGACCAACATTCCAGTGAGTGGTATGCATGACACTGTGTGGGTCTAACACAGTTTAGTGTCGTACAGATCATTCACTGCAATGTTGCTTTGAAGTGTTTTTATTTACCTAAATTTTTGTTATTATCCTTAGTTTTTGCTTACACTTATACTTCACAAGGTAGTGTAGACATTTACCGTGTGGTGGAATATATAGTAAGTACATTATTGCAAATTGTCCGCAGAATGTGCCAGTGAAAGAATTTTGAAAATTGGTAAATAATTGGTGAAAATATAAACAAAAGTAAAGTGTCACGTTTTTACGACCCATGGTGTAGTTAAATCAAACCTTTGGGCTGTTCTTCACCATCTCCATCAAAGCTTCGTATGCAGCACTACGCAAGTTGTGCTGACTACCATCAGGCCTGAAACACAGCATATGCCACAATACATCACAACAGATACACTGTTGATACAGGACTTAGATTGAAAGCTTGAGAAAAAGTCTAAGACTACTAAGAAGCTAGTTAAGTAAAACTAAGAAAGCGATCAGGCAGCATGACAGTTGTCGAAGCATTATGCAAGTCACTTGTCCATTATTGTTGCAAAATGCGTATCTACAAAAGGCTGAAAATCAGTGGTCCAGCAATGCATTCCAAGCTAATCTGCAGTCATCATTTAAACAATAACTTGTAACATAAAAAGCAGTTAGTAAAATGAAAATCACAAAGTGTGTACTGACTAAGGCCATTATAGGAACAATAAAATATCACAAACCTGTCGGTTGTTTCGAGTAATTTCTGTACAATAGGTTCATAGTAGGCAGAAAGACAGTAAGTGTTTGGTTCTTTTTCGTCATCAGCTACATCGGCTGCTTCAAATGCTGCTTCAGCCAGACTCGAAAATGCCTACAATTCAGTCAACAGTAACAAACTGAATTTACCTGATCATGTACTTGTACTAGTGCATGTTGTTCCACAGATGTCAAACATATCAACTACACTGACAAGCCTTGCACAAGGTTAAATCAGTACATGGTGGCCACTGTGGCATGATGCGATATTTACAACAATGACGTCAGTGTTGGCCCATAACTACTGGCCACAGTATAACCATGGCCGTTCAACTGAACGAGATCAGCTGATCCGAGTTCAACTTGGTGCAACGTAATTCAGCGTGAACTTGGTTCAATTTTTGATCTAGGTTCAGCTGAACCGAGATCATGAATGACGTTAGTGCAACGCGCCCTAAGTGCAGTGGTACACGAGTTATTGCAGCAACAGAGACACAGAGACAAACAAAAAAACCTTTACCACAATGCTAAGAACAATACTGTCAACGCTACAACGAACAGTAATTAATAATTTGCTGCTTCAATACTCATGTTACTGGGCTTAATTGGACCTTTCCTATCTGCTGCTAAGTCTGACAATATCAAAGTATCATAGCTTTATTGCTCCAATGTAGGAGAACACTGCAAAATAGCAACTGTGTTATGAGAATGCTATATGATATGATGAGATGAGCAAGGAGTGGAGAGTAAATACACTGACAGCATGAAGACTCAATACCAAAGTCAGCTAGCTAATACTTAAAATCCATGTATTTCCAATACAGGTGAGATTGCATAAAGAGCATAAACAGTTTCTGAGACAGCATCCTTATTCCTTACCCAACACACGTTTGCAGCAACTCTGGGTTCAGAATTGAGACCTTCAACCATTGCATGAAGTAACGGGTTTAGAAAGTTTTCATTAATAACTGCATCAGGTAGGATTTCACAGATGCGACCGACTGTCCATGCGGAAGTGTCACGAACAACAATAGACGAGTCTTTTAGTAATTCTATTAACATCGGCATTGCCTGCTCAACTACTGGCTTCAAGTTCTCTGGATTTGGCCCTTCCAAGATTGACCCTAAATGCACAGATAAATAACAATAACATAGCATTAATCCATAGACTACACAAAATACAAGTACTAGAATCATTCTGTACGAAAATCAGATAAGTACAGCTTGGTAAACAAACAGAACATGTGCAAAACTGCACGAGTTAATGCGAAAGATGCTCTTGAAAATGAACAACCTGTTTCTATACACACTATAACTCACATTTCCATTATCTGATAGTGCAACAACATGAATCTAAGTGTCGCAAAAACGTTCAATGCAAATATGGTGCCAGCAAACAGAAAATGAATTAGCAATTACTAATAGCCATAATGTCTTTCACTACACAGAACATGTAAACAATTGTGTACGAAACAAAACAGTCAGAAAAAAAATTTACAAATGAATGGCATATCATAAATTAGTAATTGCATCTTCAATGTATTACATGATAAAACAATATTTTCACATCACCGCATGCATCTATTTCATGAACAACACAGATAAAATGAGATAAATCCAAAAGCCAGATAACAACAACACCAGATAACAACAGATAACACCAACCGAATGCCATGACAGCTGCATCGCGATACCGCCAGTCGGTGTTTTTGATGTGTTCGGTGACAAACGGCAAAACCTGGGGCACAATGTCATCCTCACAGCATGTTGCCATCAACATCAGACAGACACCAGCTGCCTTGCATGGGTTCCACTCGTCGTCGTCATCAAACTCCTCCTACACATGACGCCATGGTCAACAACAACAACGGACTCATAATCACCACAGTACTAAAGCTTGCTGAAAGCTACCTCATGATCATTCAGCACAATTTCAGGGCAATGGATTCAAAACCAAGCAGGCAGAGGTTAAATTCCTTGGTGCATTGGTATCAAGTAGAACCAGCTCAACTTAGCCTTGCATCCCTCCATGGTTGGTGAATTGAGTACCAACTTGACTGGCTAGGGTTATGGCAGGCCACAGGGTGCATTCACTTTTGCCAGACAGCATGTAACACTCTGTAATACCACATAACAGGTGACACCCCAAAACTCCGGGAGAGAAAATCCCATGAAAAACTATAAACGTTTAACCTCTACAACAGCATAACATTATGGCCGTCAACTAATTTTAGCTCTGAAAGGTAACAACTGGAAAAAGCCGGAATCAGTCAAAAACGAGTACAAACCTGAACAATGAAACTGCAAATGACAAGGAAGTACAGATCAAACAGTGCAACATACAAGATATGATATCAATTATTAGTTATGGATAAACTGCAGTAGTATTTGGCTGTGAAAGTTGTCCATCAATTCAGCAATAATTTTATAATTATCAACATATAATGCAAGAAGAATCAAATAACAGCACTTAATATCAATCAATTCTGTCCGACTTTAATTACATCAAAACACTGATGCTTGCATCAAAGATAAGCACAAGTAATATGTAAAACAGAACAGCTAACCTGCTTGGCAAGTGTCTGCGTAAGAATGGGCACCAGATACTGCAAAGCTCCTTTTGCATAGAATCTGCTGGTCTTCTCCGGTGGTCGACCCTGCTCCTGCGCCTGGATTAATATGACAGCCACATTGCCACAATATTAGAAAAAATATACTAAACAACTTAATTAATTAAAGAGCAACTAATGCACCGTTAGTTCAAGCATAAGAACAGTTGGAAAACTGTTTCAACCACAAATGTAAAGCTATTTCTGTGAACACATCAGGATTCCCATAAGTTAAACACTGTCACATACAGCATGTCAATGCAAAATGGAATCTCATTCCATTCAATGATGAGTTAACAAAGTAGAAACACAAGAGCCATTAGAAATGGCATCTGCAAAGTTATTTTAGTCATGCCGAAAATTCTTCTTTGGGACTGACCCAGCATAACCTGGACTAACTGAAAAAAACGGACTGGTTAAACAGAAGCACAGTAAATGATATCAGCAATAAGATGGCAGACAGCACAAGATTCTGTATTATATGTTTCAGAGGCTAATCATGGTGTTATCTGTGCATTCAGTTAATAGCTGCCATAAACTGATGACCAAATTACTGTTTAGGAAATAATCGCGACAAGATTCTACAAGACTCTTAAGCGTATGAAATCTGAGATGGACCTCTGCAGCTTCAATTGCCAAATCTACTTCTTCATCACAAACTGTTGACCAGAACTCGATGCCCTGCAATGCTACTTCATCAACACTCGATTTCATTGCCTCCAGTGATATCTGCACAATAACGATACAAACGCATACAAATGCCATATCAAGCAATAAACTACTAGTAGCAAATTTAAAAGACAGCAGTACCTGAGTAAGACTGGTTGAAGAATTAATGTTGTTGACCACAAGTGAAAATACTGAAAATGCAGACGAAACCAGCTCATATGATGTGTAATCGATGACAATTCATGTCTTTGCCGAGAATCAGTACTAAATGTGTTACAAAAATTGCAAGTACTAGTAGTGTGTATGCCAGTAGTAAAATGTGCTGTATTTTACGTCGCTACAATAAAAATAAAGCAATACAAATGAGTAACAGAAAAGACATTCATTAACTTGATAATTAAAATCACCCACATAAAGAATGCCATTAATCAACAGTACCCACACTTAGTGGTAAATTTCATTCAACACTGCAACACATTACTGGCCACTTATTCAACAACTAACTTTACCGCAAACAGAGCCGGTCCCATATAATGTTCCATGTACTGATAGTAGAGTGACATGATCTTGCCCAAACACTGCAGGGCAGCCACACGAACTTGAGTGTCCAACGACTGCGTCGCTTCGCATACCACTTGCATGATGAAATGCCTCTCGTTCTACAACCAACGGTTTCTGATACACTGTATATGACGATAACGCTAATTTTTATAATACCATAATTTTATTGAAGTGCATAACATACATGTATACTCATATACTGGTACAATAAAGCAATAGAATCAGATACAACTCGAAAATAAAAAAGTAACTAAGACTAAGATCACCCATATGACAAATAATTATTTATGGTTTCACACGTAAGTCCTTAGTACTGGCTCAGAAACAAATGTCCGACACAACTGCACTATAATCATAATGGTTATCTATAGAAAAATTAAATACTGGCATCAGCATCAATATCAGTTGTTTTTGAACTAATACTAAAAACTGATACCAAATCTTTGCTACTTGAACTTTATTTGCTTAATTTATATGAATTAATGATTCAAGCTGTTTGATTCAACTGAAACATAATTGTTATGTAAGATATCTATACAAGAAAGTCAAATACGCACATCAACATCAAAATTAGCTTTTGTGAACTCGAGTGAATTAAGTAATGCATTGGTAGCAGCATAGCGAACGCGGTTACTACAACAACAACAACAACAACAACAAAGTCACAGTCAAAATATGTAATACTTGTTGACAGGACTCAATCTGTGAAAAGTTTATTCCGGCATAATTTTGGCAGTTCTAACTACAACTGATGGCACAGAAAATGTCATTCTGATTCAACTGCAAACAAGGATACTGACTGAATGAAAATTTAACCATCTCTATCCAAATTCTATGCATAAAGAGCACAGACCTTGGTTCTTCCTTCTTCATACCATGCACAATGGCTGTGAGAATTACGTTTGACTGTGCTTGCAGGATTTCTGGATCCTACGAGAGAAAGACACAAGCATCACATGAAGCACAAACTGTCCCCAATGACATAAAATATTAGCACTAACATGGCTCTAATGTCAAAACATAACACGAACTAATCTTCATGTGCACTTAAGTGAATTGATTCACATTTTCCAAAACTGTGCCTCATTCAGTAATAATACCTTCAGGGAAGTTATGAGTTTACACTGATTTTTGTCTGCAAAGTATTTAAAAACACATACACACACACACCCTCTCACACACAAATAAACAATATGTAATAAAAATATTGCTCAAACTAAGAAAATAAACACGGATACAAATTCAGAAATATTTTGAAATTTTTTATGAGAATTTCCAACAAGAACATTTTCTGACAGCAAAAAGTTTAGGGGGCAGAGCAATTGTCTCACCCTTTACTTCCCCAGCCATAATGCCACTTGTCTTTCCTAATATGCGCAAAGGTGTTATGATAGAACATGAGTGTAACTGCAGCAGCAAACATTTACTTGCATGCTGAAAAAAACTGCAAACGATCCTCTTGAGACTCCTCCTAGCACGCAATGCAGCTCAAAAATTAATATTCATACCGTGGACGAACTAGATATTAGTAACTTGAAATATAAAACAAAAAAGCTACAGACATACTATGTCCTGGCAGATATATCCAACAGCTTCAAGTGACGATTCTTTCAACATTTCAGTTGAGTTAGGATTGGTGACATTGGTCGTCAGAACGGTCATCATTTCTGGCCAAGTACCTTCCGGCAGTTCAGCGCATGCAACGTATGCCACACACTGCGCTGCTGTACTCGGCATCATTGTTTCGCTGCCCAATGTTTCCAGTACCTACATCATCACAATCACATCGCTGCTCACATGCCATGTCGAATAATGCAACCATTTACTGCCCATGCACAAATGATAGCCAATAAAATTTCTTCATAAGTTCTGCAGCTCACGAGTCTGTCTCGAGACTAACGCTGTTTTTTAAAACTCTCTTTCACTATAAAAAAAATTCAATCCATTTGTCAGAAATCAGAGGAGGCCAGAATTAGAGAATGACAGTAAAAAAGTAAATATAGAAATACCGGGTAAATGAAATAAGATGACTGAATGTGGTACGGTAAAGACTAAGTAAAAATCTCTCATACACTGGAATAACACTTTCACAATCACTATGAACAAGAGGAAAACAAAATGCCAGAGATATCAATTGAGCTCTGCAAGTCGGGTTTGCACCACTGAACTGGTGATGCATTGATGCTGAGTGCTGAGAGACAATTAGGGATGTTGGTTTATAGTGGAGAATTTTCTTAAAACCAATGGAACTTTTCGAGGCAAACTATGCGAAATTTGGCGAAATATGCGGTGCATATATGCTGCATATTTCCGGCATATGCAAATTCAAGTGACGGAGAATCATAATCATGATCATTAACAGGCCTTTTCTACACAGTTTTGACATATTTGACTACAATTTATTCAACGTCTAATTGCAAATGCAAATACCGGTAATCGTTTGCCGCCAAAATATTTAGCAGTCTTAAAACGTTTGACAAGGAAAATGCTGAAAAATGCGATCGCATATGCAGAAATATGAGGCATATAAGCCTATAACCTATGCGAATTTTTGCATATGCGGCATAATTTTTGCATATGCGATTCTGAAAATGCCATTATATGTGGAAAAATACACGATATGCGGGTTTTGGCAAAATATGCAATCACATATCCGCATATAACCAACATCCCTAGACAATAGAAGCAGAGAAAAAACAGAACATTTAACAACATCGCAATACAGAAACATCAGACAACATACATTGTTCTTGATATAAGCACGCAGGTCTGTGGGAAACTGCATCCAGCGCTGCTGATACTGCATACGTATGGTTGCATCCTTCGAGTAGAGAGCATTCTTCAGCTGAATGCCAGCCTGCATACGAGCCACCGGACTGTTGCCACCATGCTTCAGAACATCAGATAGCTGCTTCAGCAATTCCGGCTGCAAACAACCAACAGGCCCAACTAACATCTTACATGCAATTAAATGACTTAAGTGACTCTTAATTAAGGCATAAAATTACAGCACAAAAATAGTCAGTCTACTGTCAGTTTATGAGAAGTGACTTATATCTTCGCAGATACAACCAGTTAGTCCAGATCCTATGAAACTCTTTTAGAACTAGAAGTATGCTGCTGATATCTTAATCAGCCAATGAACAGTATTAAAGCCAAATGAAGTATGGATAATATATAATATGCATTGATATATACCAGGTTTTGCTGTGATGCTTGATCCAGAAACTGTTGTGCAGTTTCCAACTCTGTCTTATCTACCAACACAAACATCACACCATTAATAATCCATAGAAATTAAGCTTCAATATGTCACACAACAGCATACACTGACAACCACTAACTGACTGAACTACAATAAAACTTTAAACTGAAGCCGGGTGCCTCATAAATGTTTGGTCCATCCTGAATATGAGCCAGGGGTCTAGTTTACTTGTACTGATAGAACCCAGGTCCAGGTTACAAGCTGGGTCACAGGTACAGGCAAGCAAACAACAGTAGTACTAGTTGTTGTAGATATCATTGTAGTAGTAGTGTGATAATTATAGTAGTAGAGTTGAAGAATCAGTAGTAGTTGTTGTCATCATCCATGGACCATCATCATTGCTCACATCATTGACATAGTTGTAGTTTTTACGCGCAACAGCAGCTACTGCTGTAGTGCGTCTTAACCATCTCAATTCTGTTCGTCCATCTGTCTGTCCGTCTGTCACACGGGTGGATCAGTCAAAAACAGTGCAAGCTACAATTAACAAATTTTCACCATCGGCTGCCCGGAAGACTCTAGTTTTAGGAACCGTAAAGCTTTTCCATAAATTCGAAAAGAGTCACCCCGAACGAGGGTGTTAAATGAGAGGGAGGTAGGCAGAAGTTGCTATATCCAGCCGATACGACATTAGCAGAGAGATAGAAGCGACCTCTGGTGGGTACAAGAAATTTGAGCAAAGCTCACAAGACGCACGAAAGCCTATAACATTTCCAGTTCAGTAGTTATAGTTGAAAATTGGGGTGTTCACGCTAAGTTAATATACAAATACCAAATTCTCTACCTGGATCACAAACGATAGCGCTCACAATACAACGAAATCGTACAACGAAAATCTGTGCGAGAATTTGGGATAAAATAAAACACCATTGTTACAGTCATACCGAAGTGCATATAATATAATAATATATAACGATACCGTGGCTCCACCTCGTGAATGATTTTGTGTCGCAGCTGCCAAAAAATCCATAAACCCCCTATTTTGGCGTTCAAGGTCATCCAAGGTCATTGAATTCAGCGGCAATTGATAGCCAGTATACGATTTCCTATTAGTGATTAATAGTAACCTAGGCCTTATCTCGCACCGTTACTGAGATACAGCGACTTATTTGCCAAAAATCACAAACTCTGCCTACCCCTCTCTCATTTAGCGCCCTCATTCGGGGTGACCCCCCTTTGAATTTATGAAAAAGCTTTACGGTTCCTGAAACTAGAGTCTTCCGGGCAGCCGACGGTGAAGATTCGGTGATCCTAGCTTGGACCGTTTTTGCCTGATCAACACGTGACAGACGGACAGACGGACAAACAGACGGACAGACGGAATTGCGATGGCTAAGATGCGCTGAAAGCAGTAGCTGCTTTCACGCGTAAAAAGTAAATGAAACACTATAGACACTATAGCCACGGGTCAAAAAAGTTTGTGTGTCTAGTGGTTGGCGCGCATTGTAGTCTAATAATAATAACTCCTCGAACAGTAAATCAATCTCTCAGTACATCGTTTATTACGCAAATAGCAGCACACACATAAGTATAAAATACACAAGGATCGAAGCAGCAGGAATCAAAGAAGGTCGGCACAATTACTTTTACCACTATAATGACATCATAAGCAAATAACCAAAAAAATAAGGGGAGCGAAAGTTCCAGGGAACGAAAGTTCCAGGGAACGAAAGTTCCAGGGAACGAAAGTTCCAGGGAACGAAAGTTCCAGGGAGCGAAAGTTCCAGGGAGTGAAAGTACCAGGGAGCGAAAGTTCCTAAGAGCGAAAGTTAAATAGGTGGAACTTTCGCTCCCAGGAGCGAAAGTACGCGGGAACGAAAGTTCCTGTTACCGAGGAGAATTATCAGCCGGCGCCGCGTGTCGGTAGGCTTTGACTCAAGCAGCTTCGATTCCTCCTTCGGCGTACGTTGCAAGAGGCCTATAACCTGGAGGAAAATATGTAAAAAGGTCAGTATGTCTTGTGGTTGGCGCGCGTTGTAGCCTAATAATGATAACTCGAACAGTAAATCAATCTATCAGCACATCGTTTATTACACAAATAGTAGCACAGACATAGGTATAAAATACACATGACATCACAATTACTTTTTGCACTATAATAAGCAAATAACCAAAAAATAAGGAAAGCGAAAGTTCCTGGGAGCGGAAGTTCCACTTATGGAACTTTCGCTCATGGGAGCGAAAGTACGTGGAAAAGAAAGTTCCTGTTACCCTCTGCATACCCCTTGTGGCCGGTCCTAGTCGGACTTTACACATCCACATTGACAGCAACAACAGAAATATTTGTGCATACCCGGAGAAACTGTCTTCTCTAATATAGTGATAAGATCCATCGTTCAGTGAGTGTCCGCGCAGTTCGTCTTATGATACGCGAAAATAGAAAACTATTAGTTCTAAGGTCCAGACAAATATTTACAACTCTCCTCAAAAAACACCAATGTCCGCCATGTGCACAAAATCACTACACCGATATGAACCCGGTTGAGAAAAAGTAGTGCTTCTAGTTGTTGATTGGCCAGCAACTGCCTACGTTCCGCCCAGTGAACTAAATCCAACCAATCGCGAAAAACCTTTTAAGCCAGCTGCACTATCTATCATGCGAGCGGGCACACCGCACACTGTGAGAATCCCCCGTTTGTGAACTAGGGCTGTGCCAAATACTCGTGTGCGAGAATTTGTATTCGAGTTAGTACTCGAGTTATTTCTGAAATCGAGTCTCGAGCATCGTCACAAACTTACTTAGAATATTTCATAAAATGCCAAACAAAATGCATAGTAAAAAATAAAAACTACGGAAAAGTAATGATCTGATCAATATACTACCATTGACGGGTTTTCACTAAAGATCTGTGGTTTTAGTTAATTTTGTACATTGCTGGAAATACTTGTATACCGGTATTTGGCCTGACAAACTGCTTGGCAATCAAACCTAGCTAGTTTACTAAATCGATGCATGTCCTCTCGTTTTATTCTTGGCAAAATATTGCTGTATCTGTGGTTAAGAATTAATTATGCTAAAGGAGATTTGTCACAGATAGGAATTTGTGGGCCGTAGAAGTTTCAACTTCAAGTACCGGTACTCATAGAAAAAAAACTAGAAATACGTACGTTTTATGGAACGAGGTGTATCTGTCCCATTGCCACGCTATATAGTCTAGCAGCTGCGTTTCAGCGTTTGACGCTTTTGTTGTCACTATGACGTCACGCCACTGCGCACACGCAAACAGAACGAAAAAAACAAAAACGAAAGTAAAGCCGCACTAAAATAGCATGGAAAGTCCAAACGTCACTGTTTGGATCACGTGACTATTTTGTTTATTTGTTTGGTTTGGTTTGTTTTATTTCTTTTTGCGGTGGTTAGCAGAAATTATGAAGGTTTGTAATTGAATATAGTTGTGTCGATTAGTAGTGACTGTAGCTGCATTTTGTGTAGCGTATGTGTGTTTTGTTTGTGTATAATATAGACGCATTTTAGTAGCTTGATTTTGCCTCTGTCGTGCATGGACTTGTCTCGTGAACTCGAACTTGACACGTCAACAGCAAATGTTGTACGGTATCGCTGACATGGAAAGGTGTAAGACGCATATACATGATCTGTTGATAATTGTTGAACGTCAGGTGATGCATGTAAGTTCCGTAAATGTGGCTATCCGTAGATTGCCTGTCCAGTTGTGTTCATCCATCATCATCATCATATTTTCGTTTAATGTAAAGTTGACAGGCGCAAGTTTCAACAATGCAAGCACAAGATACATAATAAATCCAAAAGCATGCAGGCGGAAACGTCTCAGTTTGTCCAAAAGCTAAAAACACTTTTAACGTCCATGTGTCACACTGATGTCTGTTCATTTTTCTTCAGTATCGAGCTGTGCTGTTGGCTCTGATGACGTTAGCTTTTAGACCTCCAAATGACACATGCTGCTTCATATAAATTTTATTTTTAGCTGGCTGGGTTGAAGTTACATCAAGTTTTTTTACATCACAGCTGTCACATCACATTTACCATGCAGATCATGTTTGCTGGCTGTTGTGTTAGGTGCATTTGTGCTTATTAGCTTGATGGCTTCAGAGACACAAGAAAGGACTGCATATTTGTACGGTGTGCCTATTGCAACATCAGAGTCAACATTGACGATAGTGCTGAATAACGACAGTCAGTCTGACTATTCTATCCATGTTGATGAACTGAAGAAAGGAGCGGCTGTGTTAAAGATTTCCGCCAGTGGTCTGTGTCATACAGTGTGTCTTTTACTGTTCTCAAGTTTTGTTTTTTTTGTACAGTGTGCATTTTCTGCTTTGGCAAATAAACATGTTCATAATGCAAGTGTCAAACACACCTGTCTACTCTTTGCACCCTGATTCTTTCTGAGGCTTTGGCACTTTATAAATCATTTACTTACTTATTTACTTACTGTTTTTAACAACTTTGGCAAATGTTGACCAGTTTGGATAATATTTTCACAGTTTCATTCTGAGATGTACAGTAGCTGTAATTAAATCTTGCCTCGAATCTGTTGCTGCACTGCATTTTGAATACTGCATGGTTTACTGTACTATTCGTTTATCATGCTTGTGAGTATAAGCTATACGGTAAATGGTAATTTTGTTTTAGAATGATAAATTAGCAAGTACACGACGTATCTGTTTGATGGGTTATAAAAAGCCGTTGAAATTGGCTGAAATTGGCTGTAGATGCACTTCATAGTACACATCAATGCATGTGCTGCAATGAAGAATAAAAACATTATGGCAAAATGGGGACAGTTCACTAGTCGATAAGGGCACTAGTTTGAACAGTGCAAGGATTAGGTATATGGTTAGGGTTAGGAATAGCTATAAATTGCATTTTTGGTTATGGTGGATTTTGGCTGTGACCTGGCATCTAGCTATGGTGGAACAAAACCTGACTAAATTTTTGACTGATTTACCCATGTGACAGATGGACAGACAGACAGACAAGATTGTGATGGCTAAGACGCGCTGAAAGCAGTAGCTGCTTTTGTGTGTAAAAATGGGGTTACAGTGATCTGCGAGCGAAGCGAGCAGAAAAAAATTGAGCTGTTATACGCAAATATGTCACCTTAAACTGATTTCAAATGCACAGTCAAAATGTAAAACTGAAACTTGATCATTTATTGGGGGACAGTCTCTATGTTGTCCCCCCTGTCTAAATACTGCAGGGGACATATCCCCCTCATTCCCCGGAATTGCTGCCCATGGTCGATGTGATTCGAATTTTTTGCACATCAAACTTAGTCCAATGCTGCATTCCCCTAATGACAGATGACGGCATGGGCGCCCATAAAAATTTTTAAAAGGAAATAGGTTGATGCATCGAATGGAGTTGGAATGTGAGAGGTATTTCTCTTCCCAGCCTGTTAGGGAATGAAGAACATCGTAAGATCTTCTAGTGCCAAAGTTGAGTTTGGTGCATTTTTAGCTTCGCAAAGCACCAAGTTCTGGTGAAACGAGGACTGCCCCCCTGGTCTTAAAAGTTGCTTTTTTTGAGAAAAGTAATACTCTTTGAGCATAGTCATTAATGGACATAGACATCCCTGATATTAACATCCCTGCATGTGGCATGCTATATTTCTGACATTAGTATTGCACAAGGTAATGTAGTAACAATTTGAAAATGTGGTGAGATTTTCAGTTATTGTGCAGCATGTATGATGCTTTGCACGTGTGTGTACAGTTTCATGGTCACTGCTGAGTGAACTTTGTCACAACCTAGGATTTATTTTACTGCCTGATGTAAGTTCAGGATTATTTATTGTAACTCTTATGGTATATCTATACTGCTGAAGCATTTGTTAAAGTAGTGATTTTAGTAATTATGCAAAACCAAGATATGTAATACTGACAGTCATTTTTGATGCATTTATCTGTTCTTCTGGGTACTCTGCTATAAAATAGCAAGATGCATGTTACAACTTATGGTACCATATTTCTTGTTCTTATTGCTGTTGCGATACATTGGTTGCTCATACTGTGTAAATGATGCGATATTTAAATGGTGTCTTGATGATAAAAGTCAGAATGCACTAGTTAGTGAAAGGACTGCTGAAGTTTGTAAAGTTTTAATTTTTTAACATGTTTAATAAATGCTTTACAGTGATTGTTGTACGGAGTTAATTAATTGTCACTCATTTGTAGGTGGTTGATTTGTCATCTGTCCGAATTGACACTGAATGGATGAGACAGATCCGACATTGTGGACTGGATGTTAGCACCATTGTGAAGAGTGATGTGACTGTTAGAGTTGATGATGAGAATATGATATTGGAAGGACGATGGGCTGATGTTAATACTGCGATCAGCAACATTAAAGATGTTGTTGCCGAGACATTTTATGGTGCCTTCAGTTCGTTAAATCATCTCAGCAGACAGTCGGAGGATTTGAATGGAGTTGGAGTCGAAAGTGTTTCGATGGCTAGCAGACAAAGATCTGCTGCTGTCACCATGGAAGTTGATCATGATCGTACAATGATGGCAGTTGACAGGCATCAGAGTCCAGAAAACAGTCATCCTTTCACATCATCGGAGAGTTGGTTGGAAGTAGATGATCACGTGTGGCATTATATTGCATTCAGATATCCGGACATGTCTAAACACTGGGAACAGTCGTTGTTTGTGAGGCAGAACAGCAGCGGAAAAGTGGTTGCGATAGCAGGGCAAAAGCAGGATGTTATCAACTTTAGCGAATGGTATAAAAAGCATGATCTCGCATTGGTTAAGCAAAGAGTAGTTAGCACTGGTTCCCGTATTGACGTGAATCATTTGAAGATGCTAATCAGTAGCAGCGAGGCTGTCAGATTTGGCGTATTGGTCAGGTTATTTGATGAAGATATTGAGTGTATTGGCAAGGAGAATGATATTGATGATCTGATTTCGTGGCTGAAAGTGGCACTTCATGCTTTCAAACAACGTCAGGTTTCTGAATCCGGTGCTGACATTAACTACAGTTCTCGTGTAAATGGAAGTCACTTAGCTGATAACAGTGCATCCCATGAGAACAGTCCAGTTGCAAGCACCGGCCAGGTAACGGACAAGAAGCCAGTTATCTTGTCTGCAGGTCCAGAAAGTCTAACATTTAAGACTGCAGAAAGTCAGCTGAAAGTTGAGGTGCTGAAAGGAGATTTGACGAGGCAGAGATCGGAAGTGATCGTAAACCCTGCAAACAGATATCTGGTTCATGCCGGTGGGGCTGCCAGAGCCATTCAGGATGCAGCTGGTCATAGTTTAATCAGTGAATGCAGAGAGTACATAAGGAAACATAGGGAATTGCCGACATCCGAAGTGATGCATACGACATCCGGGAATCTTCCACGACCGATTAACTACGTGATTCATGCATGTGGGCCTGATGCCAGGGACTTTCCGGACAACAAGCAGTGTCTTCGTCTGCTGCAGAGAACATTTCTAAATTGTTTCATGCATGCAAATGACAAACTACGTGTGCAGTCTCTTGCACTGCCTGCCATCAGCTCAGGTATCATTGTTCTGCACTAAATCACCCTCTTTTTAATGGGTAATTTGTGCTGATTCTAACAGTCGGTTGATGTGTGAAGTGACATGTGATTTGTCAAACCCTATTAAAAGCGTGTTTGTGGCAACCCATCTCAGATGTGTGGAACATCATCACCTGCTGTCACCCAACACAGGTAAACATGTCAGGCCTTAACCTTAGCCAGGCATGTCATTATACCGTGAATGTTTACATGTTCACAGACAGTCGCCCGTCCAAATAGTAATCTGTTTACAGCAACAAAACTGGGAGTGGAACAGAATCACACATGACCATTGACTGCTTTGTCATAACTTAGATTAGTGCAAGCTTGATATGTATAATTTTGAGATTATTGCATGTGTTACTGTGTAATTTTTGAGGTGCAACCATGTGGGTGACAAATGCATCCTTAATAAATGCTTTCTAACACGCAAGAAATTGGTATGGTAGTTATTAGGAAAGGAATGCAGCCAAAATTGTCAGATGTCCTGTGCATGTAAGGCCCGGTTTATGCACGAGTATTTCCAACTCTTGGAACAGGAAAGTGCATCATATTAAAGTTGTTTCTTTTGTAGTGTTATTTGTGGATGTTTTATTGATAAATTTTAGTGACATTGCAATGTCTTCTGGTGACTGACTTCATTAGAAAACTAAAAAAGATCTTCAAGAAAGAAAAACTTATAAGCCGTGCTAGAGAGTCAAAGTAAATTTCTGGATCTGGATACAGACCAGGATTGATCCAGATTTTCACCAAAATATAATCGCTTGGTTTCTGGGCCATGGCTTACTTTTTCAGAAAATTTCATTAAAATTTTTTTTGTATCTTTTGGTGATATTTTATTTGGAAAGGATTGCATATGTAGGCATATGTATGTATGCGCATGAGTATGGCAAGCAATTTAAGTCACTAAACGTATGTCATTCATGCAGTTGACTGCTTTCCATGTGTTTCAGGTGCTTTTAGCGTTCCAATTGATATTGTCGGGGCTGCAGCATACAATGCTCTGACAGAGTTTGACTCGTACATTTCATGCTCGTCACTGAAGAAACGACACCTCAACATTATTAACTTTGTAAACATTGACAAGTTCGTGACCGAAAGTTTAATTGCTGTATTTACGATACATCTGAGAGATGACATCCAACGCTTGCCATCCACTAACGTAAGTTGGGCAAACCATATTTCCGACACAAAGCCAACAAGTGACGATGATGACAGTTTTTCTGGGCCAAAGTTGTTGAGGCAGACTTCTCCTAGAAACAGATGTTCCGTGTGTGGAAAGACAGACAGTGGCAAGACAAAGTTTGTCGACAAACAGACTTGCGGTCACAGGTGCTGTGCTAAATGCAAGTTAGTGCCCTGTAACAAATGCAGTGGTTTGTTAGCACCTGCCCTTGCACAGTCAAGAAAAATTGCTGAACGACCGCAGACTAGTCCAAGAGACGTTGATGTAAGAGCACGGAACAGTTCTGTGAACGTGAGTGGTAGTGCTGCTGCAACATCATCATCACATACTTTCAGGCCTAGGTCAAACTCTCTTCGAGGTCGTTCTTCCAGGTTGTCGTCTAAAGCAACTGCTACAGCCACTGACGATGTGAGTTCACTGCAAGGCAGTAATGGTAAACGTGAAGATGGCGGCCAGACAGCTGACGAGTTTTCACATAGACCTCCACGTCGACGATCCACATCTCTGACAAGGGATAACCGTGAAAGGTACTCAGAAAAGAGAAATGCAGAGCAGTGTGTCATCTGCATGGACAATATGACGGATCCCAAGAAGCTCGACTGCGGTCATACGTTCTGTTCTGACTGCATCGATGCAGCGTTTGCACACGCGGCGAAGTGTCCGTGTTGCGGCCGCATATTTGGCAGACTGAAAGGTAATCAGCTGAGTGGTGGAACAATGATAGTTCGTAGGTCTGGCGAGGACTTGGCTGGTTTCACTGGAGCTGGGAGTCTTATCATCATGTACGACATTCCCAGTGGACTTCAGCAGGTATCGTATGCCTTTTAGTGTATTGGCATTGTTCTCTGAAAAGGGTTTTTGTTTTCAGCTGTATTCTAACGTGGTTTGTATTAGTTGAACATAAAGATAATGCTGATTAGGTCAAGTTTCTATGATGATGAAGACTGAGTTAACTAGACAGATGAAGAAGAAGAAGATAGTCTGTTTCCAGTCCTGGTTCGGCTGGTAATGCCTGGGCTCTGGCATAGTTGGCAGAATTTTTAATAATTTAATTTCAGTGTTTGCTAATTCAGTCATAACTGTACTACGGTACTCGACAATCTGTTTGTTTACTTTTTGTGCGGTATTATTGACAAAGTCATGCTGGAAGTTTTGTCAATATTAAAGTCTGCACAAAAGAAAAATTTATTTTATTTAATTTTAAAAATATTTTATACATTTGTAAAATGCACTAACTATTTTTATGGTTTTCATCGTGCTAGCTGTGTTTGTCATCACAATTCGACGTTGTTGTCCTGCTACTGGTGTGTGTTTTAGTGAGTATGTGTAATATTATGTCTGGTTTCATTCACAGGAGAATCATCCCAACCCGGGAAAGATGTTCAAAGGGACACGTCGGATTGCGTTCTTGCCTGCGACGGCTGAAGGCCTAGAGATCTGCAACTTGCTGCGGGAAGCATTTGATGCTGGTCTCATCTTCACCATTGGCAAGTCAAACACCACCGGTGAAGATAATGTCGTAATCTGGAATGACATTCATCACAAGACCAGCAAAGCTGGGCAGTGAGTTGCTTTGCTCATACATGTATTTGCAGACATCTGTAGGCTGTGACAGTTAAACAGCTGTGTGTTATATTTTTTGCAGTGGTATGTTCTCTCTAGGCCTGGTTAGATTTTTATAAGTTTTGTGGCTTTGAGGCCTAATAGAGTGATAAATTGCAGGTTGATAGTTTAAAACAATTGTTTCAAAAAAAGTATGTGTGTAATAGGAAGGGCATCCCATTTGTAAAAAGTATTCTATCACTTTAGAAAAGTCAGCCAGTTATTGAAAAATTAAAAGTAGTAGACTACATATACTTGCAGCAGCAGCAAGTCTTTGAGATTTGGCTATGTGCTGTATTTTTCACACTGCTTCAGTGGTTGTATTTTTATCACTTATTGTTTCATTAGATTTCAATCAAGCAGGAATTTTTACATGCGAGAACTGCTGTAGCATGTATTAGCTACAGTAATTCTGTCTGTCTGACCGTCGGTCGCAACCCTGTATCGATTGGAGCCTAGGTGAGATAGAGACTTTGGGTTTTTACTGTCTCTGGTATTTCGTGGCAAAATTTCATGCTGCTGGGTGAGGCAGATCCTTTCGAATGATGGAATGAGCGGGAGAAAGAGAGGTACCCCTTTCTAAAAGATGTTATTTTACCGCTATTGGCTTGTCTAGCTTCGAAATGGTTGCAGATAGGCAAAGACATGCTGCTTATTGTAACAAGCGCTGGTGACGAGCTTCTTAGTTTTGTCAACATCGATGACCTTGAATCCCCAAAATAGGGGATTTTAGTTAATTTCTTTGTGATTTTGGGCTTCCACACACATTTCAAGAGTGAATTGCGCCAAAATGGCTGGAGATAGGCCAAGACAACCTCCATATGAAAATTTCAGCGTTGAATGTAGATTTTAGCAGTCCAAGTCTCAACGCCCTACGTTCAACGAGGCCTGTGCACGTGGGTGTCAAAGATGGGTATCCCCCTAAAAGTGGTTATTTTACTGCTGTTGGCTTGTCTAGTGTGAAAAAGGTCGCAGATAGGCAGAGACATGCTGCTTGTCATAACAAGCAGCAATGATGTGCTTTTTAGTGGCATCAACATCGATTACATTGAATGACCCTGAACCCCAAAAATAAGGTTTTTAGTGATTTTTTTGCCATTTTCGGCTGCAGAAGAGTGAATTGCAACGAAATGGATAAAGATAGACCAACACAGCCTGCGAACAAGAACTGACATAGGCTCTCGTGCATTTTGTGAGCGTTAGCTCAGATTTCTTGGATTAATACTACAGTGACGTTACATATGTTGGGTGACTTCATTTGTTACAGAAGTTTCTGATGTTGTTTTTGCTGTCAGGTATGGCTATCCAGACTTCACGTATCTGAGCCGAGTGAGGTCTGAGTTGGCAGCTAAAGGCATCGGTTCAACGTCGACGTCTGTGACTGGCAGTGGTGCTACCGCTGCATCAGTCAAGCCGGTGACCACAACATACCCGGCACTCTCGGCCGGTAGCACTACAATGTCACCCAGACACGTGGCGGCCCGCAGTGACTACGTGTTTACTCCTGCTGCTGCTGCTTCGCATGCTGCTCGGCATCAGACATCAACGGCCACTGACAATGATGAACACTCGACACGCTTTGTTACTACTTCAGCTCGTCGTGACAATGGTGCCAGTCAGTACGGAACAAATGCAAGCTCATACCATTACCAGTCTCTGCCACTCCGTTCATCTTCATACATCATGCCTGTCACCACCACCAGTGCTGCTAGACCTTTGCGTGCCATGTCGACTGTCGATAGGTCTCGCAGCGGCTCAGCAACCCATGCTTATCCTTATTCCGCCAGTATTACCGGATCGGCAGCCCATACGTATCCTCATACCATCAGCAACAGTGCGTCTTTGTCTCTTCATGGTTCATTGCCTGCTGGTGGACAGGCAACATGCAGCAGTCGTCGCAGTGGCAATGGCGGATTTCAGTCATCAGGAACTTACCATTCTACTTCGACTGCGGCTACCCAGCATTCCACTGGTATGTCTCATACAGGAGTATTAAATGGAAATCGTCGATATCACTGATTTTAGTTTACTTTGTAATGATCGAATTCTATATCTCGGTTTTGTGTGCGATTATGCTGAATATATCATGGTAAAACTGGTTGTCACTCGATTTCTGCATGTAATTTTTTGTGTTATTTGTGTGTACATTCTTGCTTCAGTGATTTGATGCTGTTTGTAAGACAACGTATGAAGTGTTGCTCCAACAGTGATTGTAATAATGCTAACCTGGGAAAGCACTTTAAGCTTCCCCAGCTGGGTTCAGGTCAGATAGTTGTGTGCGGAATCCATTGAAAATTTCGGTTTTCTAAAACCCGAACCAAACCGATGTTAAATTTTGAAAACCAAAAACTCGGTTTTCGAGAAACCGAACTGCTGGTTTTTAGACAGTTTTTACATTCATTTTTTGTTTCGGTCAAAATAGCCTTCTCCAGGCTTAGTTTCGAAACACTTCGACTGACAATTAGTCAATTAGACAATTGGACCGTTACAGCAGTCAGCACACGAAGTAGTCTGCATTATTTCTGATGTCATACGCAGAGTAAAAGATGGCTACCGCGGACGACAGTAGCTGTGCGAATTCGAAATCTCCTGTTTGGCATTTTTTATTCTACCCACTAAACATTAGATGGTAAAAACCAAACCAGAAACCGTGGTTTTTGAAAAACCACAAACTGTGGTTTTTAAAAAAACAAAAAAAACAAACCTAAAACCGAACCAGTCATTTTGAAAACCATATACGCCTAAGGTCGGAGCCCCGATTGCAAACATCTGGTTTGTGGACACCCTAGCGATTTTCTTGTCGTATTTACATTGGCAGCATCCATGAGCCATATCAGTATTCACTTTGAGTATGTGTTGCTATTTTGGTTTAGTGAGTCGGCATTATGATAGCGGTTTACTGAATTGCATGATTATCTGCATCATTTTTTTCATCGCCCGGAGTTTGTTTTCCTTTGTTAGTTGTACATTCTGTGCATATTGTTCTGTTAGTACTGTATATATCTGGGACTGATCTGTCCTATATATGCCGGTGAACACTTCCTTGTATCACAGTGATGTAGAAACCAACAGTTCATGCAGTTCACTGAACTGAGACTCTCAACGCGCACCAAGTGGACTGACACAAAATAAGATAAAAGAATTGCCTACTTATACCTGGTTTACATGAGCGAGCAGACATCGAGCAAACATCAAGCAGGCCTGATGGAACCCCGCCCCCTGGCTCAAATGTAGGCTTAGGCTTAGCCCACAGCTGATCACGTGTTATATAGGCCACCAATTACAACCCGCCCGCCCTCCTAATTAGCATGCTAATTACCATAGCTCATCGAGCTAGCTCAATGTTTCGTTGATCGTGTAAACGGGGTATTACTGAGAAATGGTGAAGTACCCGGTATACAACTTTGTATACACATTATTCTCCATGGTAAGTACATCTGTAAACAAAAGGCTTGGGCCAGCATGAGCCCTAATTCCCTCCTACTGGAGAGCCTAAAACACTTCCTAAACCGTCACAAACTTTTTCTGTCATTTGTCAATGTTATTCTGTGACTTGGGTGTTGTATTGCATCTGCAATTAGTCACTGCACTAGAAATAGTTTGTATCCTGTATTTAGTTCTGCTAGTTCACTTAATATGAAGTTTTTTATTGCCACATTGTCACTTTGTGAAGAAAGTTTGTGTTTGATTTTAACTAAGACTGCCTGGGCTGGTACTGATAAATGTTAATCTCCAAAAGTTAAATTTGATTAATGGAGTAATTAATCATTAATTTCTACAGCCCTGATTTTAATGGGTTCATGTTTGATTCGTGGATAGTAATTATTTCCGTAAAAGATAAGATTTGCTGTTTATTTTTTACGCGCGAGAGCTAGCATAGCTATAGCGCATATTAGCTACGGTAATTCTGTCTGTCCATCTGTCTGTCTGTCAGTCTGTCATGACCCGGTACCAATCCAAGACCAGGTGAGATAGAGACTTCGGGTTTTCACCATATGTAAGCCTATTGTCTCTAGTACTTCGTGACAAAATTTCATCCCGCCGGGTAAAGGGGATCCCCTCGAAAGAGGGGCACTCCCCTTTAAAAAGCGTTATTTTACTGCTATAGGCTCGTCTAACGTGAAAATGGTTGCAGATAGGCACAGACATGCACTGGTGTCGAGCTTCTTAGAAATGTCAACTACGATGACCTTGAACCCCAAAAACAGCGGGTTTTAGTGGATTTTTCACGATTTTGGGCTGCGACACACATTTCAAGAGTGAATTGCGCAAAAATGGCTGGAGATAGACCAAATCAACCTGCATATGAAATATTCAACATTGAATATAGATTTTAGCAGTCCAAGTCTGAACCCTCTACACTGTGTCTCAAAAAATATGTCCCACTTTGTAACTGTCCATATCTTTAACAAATATTAGCCAATTTTCGAAATTCTTTCATTCGCACACTCCTTGGACAACTTGCAATAAAGCAGTTATTGAATATCCCACCACACCATAACTGCGTCGCTACACTACCTTGTGAAATATAAATGCAAGAAAAAACTAGCAATACTAAGCAACAGGCATGT
>Ga0209671_1000638_pt1 | contig 24658 bp, 14 predicted proteins | sample WorMetHERISLAND2_2_FD_187401 | JGI IMG/M metagenome (GOLD analysis project Ga0209671, IMG submission 187401) | Marine gutless worms symbiont microbial communities from Max Planck institute for Marine Microbiology, Germany - Olavius geniculatus... | ecosystem: Host-associated > Annelida >... | reverse complement strand
AAAAAAAAAAAAAATTTGGCTAGCCTTCGGCCATGCTTCAGTTTTGTCTGCCTTTTATACTCAGTTCACACCGGCGACGCCGACGCGACTTAGCTGCCATGACATTATGCACTACTATTCTGAAGTCTGAACTAAACATTTGCTCTTGGACTAATTTAAAGCCACCGTAGCATACACACGTATATGGAGTTTTTTATGTGCACTGAAAAATTATTGTCGTAGCTGCATTTCGGCCGAATATTAGCCGTAACTTAGCCGGAATTTTTTTGTTGGCGGCCAAATTCGGCTAATCCGTATATCAACCGTATTCTTGTTGTAGCCAGATTTATTTCTGTAAAAATTCCGCTAGGAAGTCTAATGCGTTGTGCCGTTGTTAAATTTGACGTGTTCGTGCTTGCCACATTTTACGTATTTCTATTGTGATAATGTTAACGTCTACAGTGCGTAAAGAGTGGAGTCGCGATCCGCTGGATTGTTATGCGAGTCTCTGTACGCGTTATGAATATTTTTATATAATTATCATCATGCTGTCTGCGAACGGTGTTTACTGAAAATATTTATGATGTTGTGGTCTGACGACTGGCTTCTTCTTGTTGTATTTCGCTGAACTTCACGATGTAGCTGTCTCAGTTGTAAATAATATTGTAATACACTAACCTCCCGCCGAAGAAACGGTGGTATACATTTCCTTGCGTCTGTCCGCTAAATTAGACCTATTGAAAAAGTTACGAACGGATTTTGATTAGTAATTTGAGAAAAGCTCACGTGACGCGCGATAGCAGCGGTCCTGCCACCTGGGCAATCGAGTACAGCATGCAATAAAATAATAGTGCATTTTGAAAAAGTACTTAAATTGGAGGCCTCCATATGGAAGACTCCTTGAATTTAAGAGGTCGAAATTTAGACTGATGGAGGTTCTATGCTAAAAATTTCATAGGCCTACGCAGGTTGTTTAAGGGGTACCCCTCTCTGACCCCTTCGTTCGAGGGGAATCCCCTCACCCAGGGGCACGAAATTTCGTAACGATAAACTAGTCTTTGGGGCAGCGCACAGTGAATATTTTGTGATCCGAGCTTGCACCGTTTTAATACAATACAGCAGTGTGACGGACAGACAGACATACAGACGCCCAGGCCATGCTTAAGACGCGCGAAACATTCTGCTATCGTGCGTAAAAAAACAAGTAATTTGAGCAAAGCTCACGTGACGCGCGATAGCAGCGGTCCTGCCACCTTGGCAATCAGTGTAGGCCTACAGAAAAATAATAACGCGTCTTGAAAGAGTACTCAAATATGAGGCCTCCGTAAGGAAGACTCCTTGAATTTAAGAAGTCGAAACTTAGATTGTTAAAAATGTACGTTCCATGCTAAAAATTTCATACGCGGGTTGTCCACTCCTGGTCTATCTCCAGCCATTTTGCCGCAATTCACTCTTAAAATGTGTGCCACAGCCCGAAATTGTGAAAAATTCACTAAAACCTTTATTTTGGGGGTTCAAGGTCATTCATGGTCATCGATTTTGACACCTTTAAGAAGCTTAATTTACTTGTTTCGTCTTCGAGATAGGGGCCCGTACTGAGCGTACAGGCGGACAAACGGGTAAGAGCACGTGATGCGGCCGATTAGGACTGCCACAAAGTAAAAAAAACTTGCAATGAAGCATTCATACACTAAAACACTGAATGACAGTGAACACTGAACACAACAGCAAAATCCAGGTAAAAATACTGGCAATCAGTAACAGTCGGTGTAGTCTGAACGGGCGAACGGCGAAGTTCAGCAGCGAGCCTCTCTGTGTGATCGTCAAATGAACGCATGTGAACTGTCTCGTATTGGCTGTGCCATAATAACAGCACCATAAACGTTGTCATTGCTATCACCATCATTATCATCATGCGGCGGTTGTGGCCGTTCTAACAGGCCGCATTAGGTCTACTGGTCAATGTCAATGTCAATATTGAATTTATATAGCGCAATATATGCGCTGAATACACTATAGTATCTCGTGAAAAGTTGATTGTTTGGTAATGGGTTCCAAGCCATCGGACCCCCAACAGCGAAGGCCCGACGGCCGAACGTGCTTCGTCGAAATCGCGGAACAGTAAGGAAGTGTCGACTAGCAGATCTCAGATGTTGTCGACTGGCGACATCGGAGACTGGGATGCAGTGGTCGACCAAGGATTTCGGCGCTTTAGCCTATTTTGAAGGCACCGGTAAACTGTCACAGTTAGCTTGTACTGCACTCGCTCAAGAACGTTGAGCCAGTGAAGTTCATCACTGATCGTGCCCGTTCGTATATCCGTCCGTCACTGTAACTTCTGAACAAAATGCGTATAGAAAAGTCAAAATTTCTGTAAACGTTCTTTTCGGCAGGAGTAACCACACCACATGTACTGTTCATTTTAGACGGTCAAGGTCACCGGACGTCGAAAGCTCAAGAAAATGGTGCACGCCTTCTGTCAGTTATAGGGTGTTTACACGATTCAGCAAACGTCCAGCATTAGCACGTGTATTTTGAATACATTTCCTGGACGTTTGCTGGATCGTGTAAACACCCCATTAGCTTACCTACTGTACTGTTTAGCCTACTGGCGAGTCTGCGACGGACGGACGGACGGACGCATATTATGTCGGTTCTGGGCACCGACATCGTTTCCTGTTTTAGGCAACAGCGCATCAGGCCGCCGGCGCTGCGCCTGGACTTCGCAGCATGTTCTGAGCTGCACCGGCAGTCCACTCTGTTGTAAACACAACACACTCTGCAGTTTAGTTCAGTTCTGTTCCGTTCATCCACGTGTTAACTTGGTAAGTGCTCAGTATCGTTTGCCGCCTAAACACAAACTAATAGGCTCCGTATCCTACATTTTGTATAGCACGAAATCACACAGTTCGCAGGTCACTACAGTATTGCATCTATTCAGAATTCAGATAACCGTTAGGCAGGCTATTGATTATAGTCATAACTAGAAGGCGCTCGTTAGAGTGCATATCTCCGCCAATCAGGCCCGTCGAGAGGGTGGTGTAGGGGGTTAGCTACCCCGGGTCCCGCGACGTTGGGGGCCCCGCCGTCGGCCAGAAATATAAAGTACGCCAGAATGCACCATTTTGAAAAGAAACATTCAAAAATTTTCTCCGCAGAGGGGCCCAGTGAAATGTTTGCTGGCCCGGCAAAAATGTTTCCCCGGGCCCCGCTTGGCTCTCGACGGGCCTGCCGCCAATTTGTGTACACAGAAGAGACAGACAGACACACACACACACACGGACAGAACGGCCAATCTCATAAATTATCTTCTCCAATTCACTTCGTTCCATTGGCGGAGATAATAATGTCTAAACTCATGACGCGTTACGCACCTGCTATAGCGGCAAAAGAGGTCAATGCATGTGCACACAGCGCTGCCATCGATCGTTAAACGCTAGGCCTATATGCAGCTCTAGCGTGCGTTGCTAATAAAAGCCTTGCAAATATATGAATAAATGCGGCCGTCCTATAGCCACATTATGGTTCTTGTCCGTCCGTCCTCGGCAATCCTACACGGGCTTTTAACTCAAAAGCAAAAGAAAGTGAAAAACAAAGCCCATGTGAACTTTCTCCAGGGCAGGAGAGACCAGTGTGCCAGTTTTCAAATCAAATGATCAAAGGTTAGGCGGATGGCCGCATAAAATGTCGTTACTAATCCGACATATTTTCTAGTCATCAAACCACAGCTGACAATTCTATGATGAAGTGACATGGCCATTATATACGATCATACTGCTGTAGGCATAGGCCTATGTGCCGTCACTGCCATGTATTGGCTGGCGACAAACCTAGGCCCTAAGTGTGTGGCGTAGGCCTAGGCCTATTGTATTGGTCTAGAGTACGATAGGCTATCGGGTATAAGCATGCGATAAATACCTGTTAGTTTTTTAGCGTACGTCGATCAATCTTGCATTGTTGTGTCATATTGAATCATATCGTCTGGGCTATAGCGTTACGGTAGCTTATACCTGTTGGTAGGCCTATAGACGCCATGCAGGCAGCTCACCCGCAGAGCGGCGTTATTCAACGTTGCAGCGATTGCTGCCTATGTCGTCAGACTGTTGCTCAGTTTGTGGTTTTGTCTCTTGTAGTCGATGGTCTCTGCTGCCGTGCTGACGCTCGTGTGAACTGGAAGTAGGCCTAATTGTCGGTGGATAACAAATTATGACGGAGTCGATACTGAGCCTTCCTGCGCAGTTGGTGCAGCGTTTTTCCGGTCTAACTTTAGACTTCGGTACGCACACCATGTTAGTATAAGAAGTTGAGTTTATGTAATAAAGAACATTTTCGGACATGTTTAAGACGTGGTTACATGCAAACATTCTACTGAGCAAGCCGTTCGTATAAACCACCGGACCGGTGACCGCTAAAACATAGGTTAATCACCACCAGGCTGATAGCTAAAATGCGTTAAAACATTTTCATCGTAAAACGTCTTGCACAGTGCTGGAAGGGGGCCGTGGCGTACCGCTGTAAGCCTACTGTGTACTATGAACCGGCGCCGCAGTATACTGCAAGGCTGATGTGGCGTTTTACACAACGACACGAATGTATAGCAGAGATTCTCTTGACATGTGCAACAAGACAATGTATAAGCTCCATGCAGCCTGAAACATACTGAAGCTATTCACAGAGAGCAAAACTCAAACTACCCACTTTGTATAATTAGGCCCTACTAGAAAACTACGGCGTGTAGCAGGGACTATAGGGAAAACAATAGGCTAGGCTTAGACCTATTGCAGTCTCTTTTGACGCAAAGTTTTTGATGTCTGTGTGTTCGTGCAGGGGCTTCACTGATAAAGTTCGCTTATCGGAGCAACGAAGATACAGATGAATCACGCGCGGTATGTCTCAAGAACCAGCTTATACTGCACAATCATACTATAGGTGTTGTATGGTCGAATGGTTAGCAAGTTGCTTCCAGTCAACCTATTTGCTATAACTAACCGGACTAAGTTGGTGCCTGGATTTGTGAATGTCTTGGGACACGTAAACCATTTCGGTATATTAACAACCAGTTATGGGTCAACAGTCAGTTCAGCCTTTCAAATTTCATCTCTCCTGGTGGATAGGTAAATCGCGTATCGCAGTCCTGTTTGCATGACAGGAGTTAAACTGGGGCTGCTTCATCTGTGTCGGGTAACACTGTGTGATGCCATTACTCTGAAGAGCAATACGCATCCGATTAACCCTTTGTGTCAGTAGGACGGCAAGTACGGTCATGTTCGCGTGGTGACGTTCCCACGGCGTGAACTGAGTTCAGCGCTGGAACACGTGCGTCAACGCTCGGTACTGCTGACAACGCGACACGCAGCCGACGCGGAGGCTGAACGACGTGCGACGATCTGTACAACTGGCGTCGGCTGCACGCAGCATGGAAGATTCATTGCAGACACGCTTAATGTCAAGTACGACATCCTACTGCCGCTGATGCTGATGATGATGATGATGATAAGCATAGTTGTGATAAATGTTATAAACTTTTTTTTATAAATTTAAAAAAAATGAAAAAAAAACAAGTTAAAGGTATTTAACATTTTTATTTATTTTTATTTTATTTTATATTTACTTAAAACACTTTTAACGGTGTTTTGTATTTGTTTTTTTACGTTTTTAAAGATTTTTTTAGTAAAATCGCTTAGTGTAAAAATCATAGCGATTTGAAGTATTTAGATTCAAAAGTTGAGTTCAGAGTAACGAGTTTTATATTTAGATTTAGTTACTTATGTGCTAAGACAAAATATGTTCAATATGAACAAAACTGCACCTTAAAGCAATGGATTCAGTTAATACGTCAAATATCAAGAAATTTGAGTAAATGCTCACGAGACGCGCGAAAGCCTATGGCAGTTTCTGTTCACAAATTGCCTTAGTCTGTCTCTAGCCATTTCGTCGCAGTTCACTGTTGAAGTGCGCGGCACAGCGAAAGATTGCAAAAAAAACAAAACCCCTTATTTGGGGAGTTCAGGGTGTTTTAAAGTTATCTATGTTGATTCGACTAAAAAGCTCGTCACTATAGTGCTTGTTGTGATAGGCGATAGGCAGCATATCCATGATATCCATGCCTCTCTGCAACCGTTTTCATGCTAGACTAGCCAACAACGGTCAGATATCGCTAGGGAATATCGCTATTTGAGGCTTTCGAACGCAGGTTTCGTTGAACCTAGAAGGTCGAGACCCTGACCCTTGAAATCTACGTTTAATGCTGAAAATTTCATACGCAGTTTGTCGTAGTCTATCTGTATTGATTTCGGCGCAATTCGCTTTTGAAATGTGTCTCGCAGCCCAAAATCGCAAAAAAATCCATGAAACCCCCATTTTAATGTTCAAGGTCATTCAAGGTCATTGCTTTCGGCGGCAATAGAAAGTTCGTGTACGACTTCCTATTAGTGATTAATAGTAACCTAGGCTCTATCTCGCACAGTTTCTGAGATACAGTGACTTATTGGTCAAAAATCGCAAATTTTTTCTACCCCCTCTTATTTAGCGCCTTTTCCCGGGGTGACCCCTTTCGAGTTTATGGTAAAGCTTTGCGGATCCTGAAACTAGAGTCTTCCAGGCAGCCAACAGTGAAGATCTGGTGATTCTAGCTTGCACCGTTTTTGTCTGATCCACCCATGTGACAGACGGACAGAGAGAATTGCGATGGCTAAGACGCGCTATAGCAGTTTCTGCTTTCACGCGTAAAAAGGGTCACACCGGTTGCTCCTGACGTAAGGTTTTAAGGTATTTAAGGTGTGTATGTGTATGTTATGTGTAGGCAACTTAAGTCTGTAAAAATATCCTCAAAGGGCTGAAGAACCTTCCTCATATACTTTCAAACTTATAAACTTATAAACTTATAAACATACACACCGATTTTGGTTTTTGTACGCCTTTTGGTTGTAGTTATAAGCCAGTACGTGACGGACAGACAGACATACGGACGAGCAAGACGTGCAGTGCGGTCTATTAGGACGGCCGCATAATGACAGGCCATTATAATGAGATTTTGCTGATGAATTGGTGTTGTCAGTTTGCAGCAGCTGACGGAGTTCGACTGCGTCGCCAAGGCTTTTGTCTACGTGGCCGATCAGCTGCCGCGAGACCAGGTGCTCGAGCCCCTGGCTGACGAGATTTTTGAGCCGATCATTCAGTCAGTCATGAACATGATGTCGATGGCGCAGGATTCCAAACAATTTGACGGGTTTTTCAGTGCTGAAGCTGACATGAATAACCTTGACGCTGCGCTGGGTCGTTCGCGATCGACTGCTGACGCTGCGGTCGGCGCGTCGCTGTCTGAAGCTGAACCCGATTTGTTCCCGTGTCTTGTCATTATATGCGGCTCTGCATTCGCTTTCCTCAAAGTGCGTACGTTCTGTCAGATTCCCTTCTGCTATTAATAATATTGGCAGTTTACTGAGTGTAGGCCTACTTAGATTTAAAACAATTTTGTCAATTTGCTAACCAACTACACCTACAAGCGGTAAAGCGCGATTTTTGACCACGGCCAATTTGCTGAAAAATCGTTGCTATAAAATTTCAGGTCTTTAGTTTCAGTAGGATCTTTATTCTTAACGTATATGTGTCAGGAGTACTTATATGCCCAGAAGTCTGAACGTAGTCTATGTTAGGCCACAGGCGCGTCTTCACCATGTAAGCCTTAAAGCAAATGTTCCAACATGAAAGTATATGAGGAAGGTTCTTCAGCCCTTTGAGGATATTTTTACAGACTTAAGTTGCCTACACATAATAACAACAATCGTCAAAAACATTTCGTTACTCAAACGTATTCAGACAAAATTTTCAGCACACATAACTTGTTCATAAATCGGTTTGCAGGCTGAGAATGTCTCAAAATCGACGCCGCGGCTGGAGATTTGTCATATACGACACACGAGGGAGCTTATAGCGCACCTCAGATCATAGACAAGGAAAAGGAGCAGGGATAAGAGAGAAAAAAGAAAAGAATAGGAAAGAGAAACGGTTACTTCTAGGGTTTTGGCGATAGACTTCCCTGTTGGACCCTGCACGACACATCTGTATCAGCCCCCATAGTGTCCAGATGATGTGCAAACAGGTAGAGAAAGACGCATCATTCAAGATTGTCGAAATGTCGAGTCGCGCAGGTCGTTCTTTCGTCGGTCTCTGCAGCGTGCTCGCTGAATTCCAGGTTCGTCGCTCTTTGCTCTTACTGCTTGAATATATACAATGTATGTAATCGTAATCACAAAATCACGAATGCTATATTGTTCTGTCTATGTCGACGTCATGAATGAATTCGACGACGTTGCTGAGATGCGTCGGCCCGCGTTCGTTGACGAGTGAGTGAGTGAGTAGGGTTTAACGTTCGTTGATGAATAATGGAATGCATCAGGGTGGCGATATTAATATTATTAAGTTAAATTAGATTGTGACAGAAATGAGACACAAGTCACGTGAAACGACAAAAAGAAAAGCAGAATATTCCGTCGTTTTTAGCAACAAAGCGTTGTAATTTTCTTTCGACTTTCTGCTTTGCGACAGTTAATTCTGCACGCTTAGAGTACTGTATCCTAGAGGCTAAATAACTTACTCTGTTGACGTTAGTTGTTACCGTTTGCAGTTGATGTTACTAATAATTGGATGATTGTTTGTGAGCCAGACTTACGAAGAGCTGCTGGAGCTAGCTGCTGGGGGCACTGACCGCAACGTAAACCAGTATACGAGTGACGTCAACTACGCCTCTGATGCGGTCGAGGGTGACGACAGTCCGTACGTTGCCATGGCTAAACGCTTGCAGGAGACGCCTTTATTGCTGTTCTCTTTTGGAAAAGCTGTTGGATCAAAACGCGGTGCGGTAGTTTGTCGTTACTTGTGCTTCTGAGTCTGACACTGGTATATACTACCTGTCTACCGCACTGTCTACACGGTGTTTTTCATAAAAAGGACCTCTTTTTTGTTTTGTTTTTCATAATTCACTCAAATGATGATCAATTTACACAAAATTTTTACCAGTTGTAGCTAAAGAAATTCTAATTTAAAACATTTTAACAAAATATGGCAGTTGATTAAATATTTTTGCTAGTCGCAACGTTATTCTGACTTCATAATGCATCGTGAGTACAAGCTTGTTTGTCTCAACTGGCGCTGTCAGTTGCTCCTCTTCTTCGATGGTGAATCTGGTTTGCTAATGAAAAATGCTTATCATGTTAGCACTGAGCAACATAGAAACATGAAATCAGGCGTCGTGTGATCCAAAAACTCAACTATCTTGCAAGCTCCGTGTCTTGGTGCATTGTCTTGTTCGAACATGTGATAGACCAACTTTCCCCACAGACACATAAATGCGATCGCTTTGCACGTTTTTTGTGGCAGCAAATGTAAAACTGTAAATATTTGTCACCAACAAACCAGATTTTTCATTATAGGAGCAGGGTAGCAACTGACAACACCAGTTGAGTCTAACAAGTTTGTACTCGTGACACATTATGACATCAACGTTACATCACGACTAGCAAAGAATAATTAATCAACTGCCATAATTTGTTAAAATCTTTTGACTTAGTATTTTTTTCAGCTACAAGTGGTAAAATTTGATGTAAATTGCTTATCATTTGAGTGAAATATGAAAAAAGGGGGTCCCTTTTTATGAAACACTGTGTATACTGCAGGATAAAGCCCAGATTCCATTATGCCGACTTTGACAGAAATTTCCTCGCGTGGAAAACATGAAACTGGATAAAAAAAGGTAAAAAGTTATGTCCAGTAGTTGCTATAGCGCTTTTTACATGAGACGAACTCGTGGCTAAAAACGCTTTGACAGTCTCGGAAGTGGCAGCTGATTGGCATGAGCTAATGATACCGCAGCGCACTATGCGGCCATCCATTGCCCGCGTTAACGAACAATTGGACCCACGGTTTGCAGCTAGCAGACATACCACTACCCCAATCAGCCACGCTAAGCCTTTGCCCCGTAGCCCGCAAGCTACTACAAATTTTCCACGGAGGGTAGGAGGCTGAGTTTGCCTGAACACACAGTAGATTAGCAACTTGCTCAAGTTTGCTTGTAAATAACCGGCAGTGAGAATCGAACCGCAACCTGAAAATTACGAGTCAACACTAACCACTAGACACTTGCACCTACACAGGCACATAGGTGTAGACAACTTGCCCAGAGTTGTTACTTTGTAATGCACCTGCTGGGAATTGAACCGTGGATCTTTCGGTCTCATATTAAACGGTCTAACCGCTGAGCCACCAAGCCACCTGGGGATGTCTATTTGGGGATGTTTCGCAACCATTTCGACTTGTCGAGATGGTTGCAAAAAGTCCGTGATAAGTCCACGACCAATCCGTTTTTGTCGCTCGAATGAAATTTAGTCTGCGACAAAACGCGGGGAAAATTTGCAAAAAAAAGTAAGCGACAAAATCGGCGTAATGGAGCTTGGGTTTAACTTGATGCTAAACCACGTTCAACAGGGACTTATCTTACTCCTGCCAGTGGTTAATTGTATGTAGGAAGTGATAATGCTTACGAAGTTTCTCTGCGCCGTACCTGGATGAATGAACAGATAAGTCGTTTATGTAAGCTATTAGCTCCCAGCTCAACTCAGCCTAGCCATCCCTCGTGGTCTCAATCTGTTTCTTGTTGGTTGTTGTGGCAGGTGATTTTAAGCGGGAGGACTTGGCGAGGACGGTGTTGGAGTACATTTCACAGGACCTCGTACAGACGACTCGGCTGGTCTGCAGAATTCACGGCATCAAGCGCGTCTTCTTCACCGGTGGCTTCTGTAGCAGTCCGCTTGTACGCGGCGTCATCGCCAGCGAATACGTACGACGCAACCTCTCAGCCTATATACAAGGACAGGTCAGCTTGCCATTGGCGCCAGACACACGCCGCCACTAACTATCTACTTAGTCAGTTAGTTAATCAATCAAAAGGCATTTATGTGGCGCCGTACGTGACGTGTCGCGACCGAATCAAAGGCGCATTATGCAGAAACTATATGCTAAGTGTTGTCGTTTGCTGTATAGACAATATCAAACAGTTCAGTTTTTAGACTATACTTTAAGTGCTGAGAAGTACAGCAATATGGCATTGAGTTTCACACATAAGGAGCACCAACGCTACTTAGTAGGTTAAAACTAGGCCTATATTTTCTTGGTCTATTTTTTTGACAACCATTACAGTAGTTAACCTGCCTAAATAGAACTACTTTTCACCAAATATAAGTAGACAATCGACGACGACTAACTGGCCAAAACAGAAACAACTTCAAAGTAGTTCAGATCATGGAGTCACTGAACATAGAAAGTACAGCAATAGTTTAAATTGTTTAAACTTCGTGTTGGTTTGGCTCAGATTAACTGAACAGCCACTCTTCGCGTAGTCTGTTTCTACAGAGACGACTATACCCAGAGCTGAGGCCCGAAATTAAATTTAGTACTTATAAGCAGCAACTGTACGTTAGTTTTAAGTATCTATGCGGTATATTTTTGTATAGAACGCGATAAACACGTTTGATTTCATCAAGCACGGCGAGCATCTTGGTGCTATCGGCTGCATTCTGTCCGATGCTCAGCGTTCTCACGTGTTTCTGGTTGATTTGTAGTATGGATCGGACATCGACTTGCCATGATGTCGGCAGTTATAACGATGCTATGTTTGTTTCCTGTTAGAGTCTTCTGTGCGATGTTGTTGTGTTGTTATTGATTTTGTTGCCGATATTGTACATTATGTAGGCCTGTGATGTGCAGTGATGACCTCGAGACCAAGGTCTTGGCCTCGGGGCACATTAAAAATAGAGTAAAGGCTTGGTCTTGGTCTTAACGAAAAAGTCTTTGGTACAAAATAGTTTGTTGCATCGAACAGTTTTTACGGGCAAAAACAGCTACTGCTTTCAGCGCGTCTTAGCCATCGCAATTCTGTCCGTCCGTCTGTCTGTCACACGGGTAGATCAGTCAAAAGCGGAGCAAGCTAGAATCACCAAATCTTCACCGTCGCCTGTCTGGAAGACTCCAGTTTCAGGAACCGTAAAGCCTTTTCATAAATTCAAAGGGGGTCATTCCGAACGAGGGCGCTAAATAAGAGGGGGTGGGAAAAAAATTTGTGATTTTTGGCCAGTAAGTCGCTGTATCTCAGTAACGATGCGAGACTGGGCCTAGGTTACTATTAATCACTAATAGGCAGTCGTACACTGGCTCTCGACTGGCGCCAAATTTAATGACCTTGAATGACCTTAAACGCCAAAATAGGATTTTTTTATGGATTTTTTTTGGCGATTTCGAGCTGCGACACAAGTCTATATCATTTACAAGGTGGCGCCACGGAACTATCGTTATGCGACCCGGATAGAGAATTTGGTATTTGTATATTAACTTAGCGTGAACACCTCAATTTTCAGCTAAACAACTGAACCGGAACTGCTATAGACTTTCACGCATCTCGTGAACATTAGCTCAAATTTTTTGTTGTTTTCATTAACTGTTGCTACTTGTAGTAACTAGTGAACACATGACGTGCGCTTAATGTACTAACCTAGTGTATATACTCTGCTTGATTGATTATTTTTGTAAATGTAGTGATGTGAATATGAAGTTGATTCTTCTGATCATTATACGCGTAAGTTGTTTTTTTTCTTTTTTGTTGCAGTTGACAGTATGTGGAATTTGTTCGATTGTGCATCTGACGCTGCAGAGAAAAGTGTTGGTCTTGTTAATCGTGTTGAAAAACAGTTTTGTTTACATCACTGACGATATGTAATTTTTAGTGCTGTTTGTACTGACTATTGCCATGTAAAGATATCCATAAGATGTATCATTTGTATACGAATGCTTGGATAATTTCAGTCTAGCGTTTCAATTTCATTTTTCCGCATTCCGTCTATGCACTGAAGCAAATAGTCCTACAGTATAGCAATGCTTGTGTATTTTATTATGCGACCGTGCTAATAGATTGCACTACGGGTCTTGCCCGTCTATCTGTTTCTTGTCTGTCTGTTTTCCGTCTGTCTGTCGCGTAGGGGCCCCTAATTTTCGAGGGCCAAGTAGGCCTAAACCAAATGTGTCGTGTGTGCCAGTTTTCAGTTCGGGTTTTCAACGGGCCGTGGGACTGTCGCATAATATGTCAGCAAGTATTTGAATAGTATAGTTTAATCAATCATAACTCGTGGTAGTACTATTGTATTGTTGCATGTATTCACTGATTTGGTTTGTTAAGTTGTATTAACTGTAGGCCTATAAACAATTATAGACAAACGAGTAGCATTAAGAGAATTTGTGCGATATAAGTTTGCACGAGATGACTGCATTAAACGTAGCTCAGTAAATAAGCTCACTTGATGTCCTAAATACGTAAATGATCAAATAGGCCTAAATTTGTATAGCGCGCAATTTCGACGGGAAACTGCCAAATTGAGGCGCACAGACTGGCTGGGGCGAGGCGCTATAGGATGGCTATAAGACCAAAACAAGATTAGGCCTATAGAAATATGTTTTGAGTTGGCGACGAAATTTTGGGAGGGAAAATTGCAAATGTTATATAGCCTATAATGATTATTTATGTGCCTCTTTCGCAGTTCCTCGCTAAATGCAAATCAGAAGAACTATTAAAATCGGGCCACATTTGTCAAAATTCTCATAAATAACTGGTAGAATAACTAAATGCCAGTATTATGGGCAAGATATGATACTCGTGCATGAAAACCGGCACGCAGCTGCAAGTTAAATCACGTATATCAAACCGAGACTAGGCATAATTTAAGCGAAATCAGACTGAAACATAACTGAAAATGAGTCACTCAAATAGGCAGAAAGTCTACAGGTCGGTCACGTTATAGGTGACCTTAAACGTGGTATAGCAGCAGGTTTTGACAGTGTAAAATATGGCGTTTCCAGATACTTGACCGTAGCGGTAGGCCTAGTAAAATATTGCCTACTGTTAGAATCAGTATTTGTCTCAGACGTTCACGGTATTTTTTCGCAAATGTTGGAACTGAGTCTGAAATCGTGTAAATGTCTTAATCAATAGGCATATAGGTGTGGCTGCATGGGTGGGTGTAGTGTGTACAGTGTGTGATCGATTTTCATCAGCCATGTCTATTCTGATGTCACTTGCACTTAGACCACAGATTATGGACCCGGTCCATGAATGCATATTCGACCCACTGTCCAACAGCTAGCAGTAGCAGAGGCCGGTATAATTATATGAAATCAAATACGAGTAACTCGGCAGATGGACGAATATTCGTGCTGGTTTGTCGGCATATTCACAGCATTGAACCTGGCTGATAATAACGTGTGTGTAATAGGCTAATGTGCAATATCCCCCTGCCAATTGATGAGACCTGCGTGCACTGCTGTCAGTCGTCATAGGCTACAATCGAGTGAACACTAATCGACGAGGTAGGCTACGTATATGGTGTAAATTTAAGTAGCTATACAGAAAATAATTTCCTAGCTGTAGGTGCCTAACAGCAACTAAATAAATTACAATGATAAATTTCTGTAGTTCCCATAAGTGCACTAAACGTCAGTAGGCTCTTCTTCTTTAGTAGATGGTCAAACTTCAACTTGTTGAAGACTTCAGACCATGTCGGGTAGTTGACAGTGTAAAGTGTATAACGTGTTAAGCCAACAACTGACGATAAAAAAAATCAACATTAAGGGCTATAGACGATAATCACTAACTCATGGAATTCGTGTTTACCGTGAAGGTTTCCCAGGAATTTTTCAGCTCATAGGTCACTCACAAAAATCAGGAAAATCTGCACACTGTGCACTAAGCGCAGCGCAGTAGGCTAGTAAATATGCACATCCGGGCGGACGGCTGCATCCATGTCGGCACAAGGTTTGACGGCATTTTGCCTGGTATGCGGCCGTCATCTAATTTTGGTCATTCTGTCTGTCCATGTGTCCGTGCCATATGAACCTAGCACAGAGTGATGCGGCAGCTGTGTGAGGTCTTTGCCAGATGTCTGGTCGCTGCACTGAATGCGCCATTAGCCCACACAGCAGCTGCCAGGCCACTGCTTATGCCTCAGCAGCGTATTCCCTTATTTTGTTTATCACAACACTACGGCATTGCACGCGTGTAGCTTTCTGTGCACTCATTGTAGGCCTTATCGATATTTAGCGTCTGTCAGGGCTTTTTACCGTTTGATGTCGTCAGTAATCGGCAAACAAACCTACAGGCTGAACCTGACAGGTATCGTAATGCTGTTCATATTATTATCGAAGCAGCCGCGGCATTTAACAAGACTACAAAAGCTGGCTAAAGCTGGTGCTGTTTAGCATTTTGTGCACGCAGATGTAACCTATAGCCGATAACCGATAGAACTGTAGCAGAGCGCTCAATGCGCGGACAGTAGGCCTACTGGCTATACTGAGACATCAAATGCATGCAAATTAATAATCTGAGAAAAAAAAAACTGTCGCGCAAGTTCGTTAGCTTTGTAGCGCAACTGAACTGGCATTTCAATTCAGTTTACTTCAGTCTATTTCTGTCGCTTTGTAGGCCTACACGTCTTTACTCGACTTGCATTAGTGCCATTGATGCAACCTATAGCCTAGCCTAAAGCTGTAACTACGGACTAATTTTTCACTACATCCGACTAACTTTATAGTCTACGAAACGTTTCGATGCTTATTGCCTAACCTAACGTTGTAACCAGAATATTGTTAGCCGACCGAACGGTCGAGCTATTGGTAAGAGTCTGTCCGTCTGTCTGTAACGGATATAGGCCCTATTGTGGTTGTGGCTAAGCTTTAGGTCGTAAGGGGGAAAATTTTTGCAGAAATAATTAGCCATGTGTGTGAAACTTAGGCACACAAAATTGCAGCGATGTAGTGCAAGGGGAACATTTTCAAATTTGGGGTTAAATGAAGGGGGTATGTAGGAAATTCATAAGGAATTCAATGGAAAACCAGCCATATCTCGGAAACGGTGAGAGATACGACCAAAGTTACTATTAATCACTAATAGGAAGTGTTATATGCCTTGTTAAATGAGATGGAAATCATTCACCTTGGATGACCTTGAAGGTCACTGACAACCAGTACGGTCGGTTATCCTAGCGACAGCTGGGCTTCTTGTATTTTGTTTTCGTACAGGTTAAGTTGCGTTAACACCATACCAACAGAAGCAGCAGAATGTCGGAGATGAACGAGCTTAGACTGTGTGTTCCAGCAGATTTAGCACGACGCTTTAAAGGCTTGGCCGTTGATGCCGGTAATAGCTGACACCAGTTTTTTTTTCTGTTCGTTTCATTAGTTTTCGAAAATGACAAGATACTGTGGAACAAAGGGACAAACAGACGGGCAAGATCATAATGCAGCCTATTAGGATGGCTGCGTAGTAAATAATTGGCAACCTTACACAAAGTTTTTACTAGACGAATTTGCAGTTATGCAGCGTAGACCTATTTATCTGCACTTTCATAGTGTTAGTGGAAAAACTATTACAGATGTTCGTAAGGTAACGATTTGATGAGACTTCTAATGGTTGCTTTGTTGCAAATTAATTGAGGAGCGTGTTAGTGAAAGAATTTAGAAAGTGAGTTATATTTGGTGACCGTGAAGACATGGACAAAAGTACGTATGGTGTTTTGACTCATAGATATCAGCATAGATGAATGCTATTTGAGTGGATTTTGGAATTCGTGTGTAGGTTCGTCAACAGTTAAGTTCGTCTACAAAAGCACGGAAGATCAGGATGAATCACATACCGGTGTAGGCCCCCTGCTATAAGCCTATTTCTACTCTTCGATAAACGTTTTGTCGCAGTTAGCACTAACAACAAGATTACAGTAGTAACAGTAATAACAGTTATATTGTAATTCAACTAAAAAACTAGAAAACTATATCTGTCTAGTGCCGACCTATTGTGTGGTGTCGGCAATGGACCGACGTAGGTATCTGTAGTTGTTTAACAAACGGCGCAGGATAGCAAGTACGGTCACGTTCACGTGGTGTCGTTTCCACGGCGTGAGCTGAGTTCATCGCTGGAGTACGTTCGTCAACGCTGTGTGTTGACAATGCATGGAGCAGCCAGTGACACTGAACGACCGACCATCAACTCGACGGGCTTCGGCTGCACGGAACACGGCAAGCTCATCTCCGACACGTTCAATGTCAAGTACGTCTCTTCATCTTTTTTACTGCCAAAAGGGAAAGCGTGCACTGTAGTTGAATGATATAGCGCTGCTTGCTCGAGTTATACTCGTGACCAGAGCAGACCAGAAGTGCTTTACAATTTCGTAAGTAGCAGCTGATGATACCACAACGCACTATGCAGCCATCCATTGCCCGCGTCAGCGAACATTTTGACCCTCTGTTCTGCATTCAATAAAGTCGTTCTTAGTTAATTTCAATTCTTACTTTTGCTATTTTGATATTTTGTTTGTTCACGGTCGTTGAAAGTACAATAATTACTGATATGGCTTCTGCTGATGCTTATTTTTTCAGCGCGTAATCTCCGCGGTCCCTCAGCCGATCGTCGTGAAACTTTGCCATATGATTGTAACGAAAATGGGTGGTATTTTTAAAACTATAAATTTCATAAGTTGAGGCCATCGCCTAAAATTTGGTAGAAAATTAACGTCGGATTTCAAACATGGACTTTAATTGCGAATATCTCCCAAACGAAGCAAGAGAGTAACAATGGGAAAACAACATTGTATAACTACCATTTCTTTTGCATACGAGAACATAATCTGGTGCACTTCGATTCACAGACGGCCAAATATTTGGACGCAGTGGCGTATGTTCTGCTGCAGTTTACATCAGCAGACGGAGTTCGATTGTTTCATCAAGTCGTTCACTTACTTGGCCGCTCGGCTGCCTCGCTCAGAGCTCCTTCAACCGTTCCTTGACGATGCGACCGTCGAGCCGGTCGAAAGTATGAAGAAGCAGATGAGCATTTACATGAAAATGCGCGAAGACCACTTATCCTCTGGCTTGGGAGACTTCGACGCAGGTGCATTCATGGCAGGCTTGCAGCAGGTGCTTGGTAAACCTACCGAAGCTTCCGAAGCCTCTCTTCAGGTCGCAGATTTACCGTTGTCAGAAGCAGAGCCCGACATGTATCCGTGTCTACTAGTAATGTGCGGATCCGGCTACGGCTTCTTCAAGGTTATTATCTGTATCTTAATTTTCGCCATTGTTTTTTGTCATCGTTTAAGTATTATTACGCGCGAAAGCAGCTAATGCTTTTACCGCGTCTTAGCCATCGCAATTCTGTCTGTCCGTCTATCTGTCCGTCACACGGCTGGATCAGTCAAAAACGGTGCAAGCTATGGTCATCCAATCTTCACCATCTGCTGCTTGGAAGACTCTAGTTTCAGGAACAGTAAAGCTTTTTCATAAATTCGAAGAGGGTCACCCCGAACGAGGGCGCTAAATGAGAGAGAGGTGGGCAAAATTTGCGATTTTTGGCCAACAAGTCGCTGTATCACAGTAACGGTGCGAGATAGGGCCTAGGTTACTATTAATCACTAATAAGAAGTCGTACACAGGCTCTCGATTGGCGCCGAATTCAATGAGCTTGAATGACCTTGAACGCCAAAATAGGGGGTTTTATGGATTTTTTGGCGATTTCGAGCTGCGACACAAGTCTATATCATTCACGAGGTGGCGCCACGGAACTATCGTTATGCGATCCAGATAGAGAATTTGGTATTTGTATATTAACTTAGCGTGAACACCTCATTTTTCAGCTAAACTACTGAACCGGAACTGCCATAAGCTTTCGCGCGTCTCGTGAGGATTAGCTCAAATTTCTTGTATGTTAAAGGTGCGTATAGCTCTTCATGTGAACCCGTTTGAAAGTTACGGAGCGTCACCTGCCACATGGGATTATACAGTGTTAGCTTCCACCCAGCACAGGTGAACGCGTTTCACTTTAGCCTTAGCAAGGCAAGCTGCTACTCATTTACCCATTCTGGAAGGATGAAAGGCTGAGTTGAACCGGGTGACAGGTTACTTGTCGAGATGATTTACCTACCAAAAGACAGTTTTACTCATTCAGATATTAACCGAGCCCTGGACAGGACAACTGTGTTGATCGTAAAGAACCTGTTAACCACTGGAGCACAGGCATTGAAACTGTAATACGGTGTGTTCATCGTTACACGATGAAGCAAACGTGAAGCAAACTTATAGCACACGTCGTGACACCTCCCCCATAACTGTGCAACGTTTGAAATTTTGTAGGCCTACACGTGCAGGCTTATAGTGATAGTGCGAAAACTGTGAGAGATTTATGTTGCAGGCCCGCGAGTTTCTGACAATTCGAAATTGCAAGATTTGAGCAGTATTTATTATAAGTAGGCCCTATTTTCACTAAAGCAGTGAGGTTACATTGTGTTTTCTTAGTATGTGTTTGTCTGTCTGTCTGTTCGCAAGTGTGAATTATAATAATAGGCTAGGTGTCTGTGCCTCAGGTGGAGCAAGATGGTTCATTCAAAGTTGTTGACTACAGCAATCGAGGAGGTCGAACATTCTTCGGACTTGGATCGCTGCTTACTGGCTACAAGGTAAACACGATCTTACACTGTAGGCCTAATACTAGATGTTTAAGTTGTTTATTTACTGACATCATTTGTTATACATTAGTATATTATATTATATAATGATATCTTGTAGATCGTAGTCTGTATTTTGCTTTTTCTGTGTATTCAATGAAACTCAGTGAAGTAACCGTTATAATTTCTGTGTTTTTGTTCTTTATTCGATGTCTTTAGACAAAATTTTGCCACATGATGCACTGTCATCAGTGAAAAAGCAATACTATTCAGATTTCTTCAAAGTTTTACTTGTGAGTGCTAAATGAACTGATACCATTCCAGACAGTGGTTCAACGCATTTAGGCCTATATCACGGTCGCTCACCGTTAGTACTCGGTAGTGTTAACGTGATGGTGTTTATTTGGTCTTACATGACTGCTGCACGTATAGATTTATCGACCCGTTGTAGCCTACCATTCAGTTTACAGCAGTAAACATGTGCAATACGAGTGCTATTATAATATCGTGGAATAAGGAAAAACTTTCGCGCATTTCTTTTCGACAGCTGAGTTTCTTGGTGGTGTAAAAGCTGATAAGTTTGCCGTGCGTGCGTGCAATTATAGTTGTGCATCGATGATATTTTCAGACGTTTTCAGAACTGATTGAAGCGGCATCGGTGGGCGACCAGCACGCTTTGGACGTGTTCAGCAATGACCTAATGAAAGACGTGGATTGCGTCGAGGGAGAGAAGAGTATGTACACGGCCTACGCGGAACAAAGAGAAACCGACATACCACCCCAGCTATCCTTCTGCTTTGGAAAAGCTGCCGGCAGTGAACTCAGTACAAGTTTTCTACATTACTGCTGCTGTTATAGAGTTTCGGTTTATACTTATAAATCGTGGCTTACGAAAAAATATTGCACAGATGTTTTATTTTACATGTAGTCGCGGTCTATCTTCAACTTGTGTTCGATTTTTTTTCTAAAATGCAAGATTCATGCAGCATTTTATAACGTCTGATTTTCGGCAGTAAAATAACTTTGTTATCAGTATTTTGTCAATGTTGCTAACATCAGTTCGTATATACAGCGTATTTGTAATCAAATTTTTGTTAATTTTCTCAATTATTTTTTAATCACTTCCGATAAAGTTACGATAGATCTAATAAACACAACTGCTCACATTAGGCTTAAGTAGTCAAAACCAGGGTTAATGCTGGACATTTTGCGCTTTTTTAATTTACAGAATTTCAAGTAAAAATTGATAATTTGTCACTTTTTTCTTAAATACCATATTAATTTTTGCTCATTTCTGAAAATTGTTGCTAAACAGTGGCGGCGCCAGCTTTGGGGTTAAAAGGCCGAAACCCTCTTCACGGAAATATTGGCCAAGCTCCGCTCCCATTTTTTCTCATCTATATCAGAACCGTATCGAATTGACTTATTAACACATTGGCGTCGCTAAGCGTTAGAATTTAGTTAGCCAATACACACACAATACGCCATGTTTGTTTTAGACGTGTAAAATGCCGCTTTAATGCATCACATTTGATTTCAGCTGGGGTCCTGCTGTACGAGCTCACGACGTTGCCTCAGTCTACCTGCTGGGGAGGGGACACTCAACCCCTCTATGACTGTGGCGTCCTGATCTTTCTGCTAGCCCGTCTAAATGTTAAGTTCGCTACTGCTCATAACGTGTCGGATCTGCTTCGTTGGTTGTAGGCAAGTTCAGGCGTGAGGACTTGGCTCGGTCGCTGCTGCATTGTTTCATACTGGACCTGGTGCAGTGTGTTCAGCTGGTCAGCAACTGTAACGGCATCAAGCGCGTCTTCATCTGCGGCGGCTTCGGTTCAACGCCGCTAGTTCGTCGCATGGTCACCACCGAGTGGGTCCGACGCAGTCTACAAATGATGACATTCGGCGCGGTAACGTAACGTAACATTTTTGTCGTATTCTTTTCACATGCGCCGCAGCGTGGCGGCGCAAGTGTATAGCGTCAGGAATTATGGTCAAAAGGTCGCGAATTCGACTGCCTGTTGGGTGGCTATCAAGTGGTTGCTGCTATCATGGGTGACTGTTTTTAGACAGGTAAACCGTCTCAGTGTATAGCCAGCCAACCAGTACACCACCCAGCCTTCTGTCAGATTGAGTATGTTGAGTAGCGGGCCTACCGGCCAGCTTGGCTGGGGTTAAGGTGTAGCGTTGTCACCGGTGTCGGACGACAGGCGATTAGTGCACGATCCCATATGGCATGTGACGCTCCGTCGTTTTTAGAGACGGGTTCATGTGAAGAGTTATATACACCTTTGATCTTTTTTTAAAGTTTTAACGAGTTTAGTTTAACCTCTGTGTTTCATGCCGCCAACGTTACCACGGTTGAGTTCATTGTTTGTGCTGCCGCCGTCTTGATAGCCCTCACTACGGCTCTTTCGTGTCCGTCCGTCCGTTTGTCTGTCTCTCCGTCCCGCATGTGCTTCTAGCGGGCACCCAGCCTGGAAACCGAAAGGCGCAGAAAAACAAACATAATTGGTGTGATCGTTCCCCAGGGCAGCTATATGTAAACGCTGTGGGAATTTTCAGCTCATAAAGTTCAAAGATTACTTAATCTAGATGGCCGCCCGATATGTTGGCATAGTTTTCGAGTTATGCATCAGTCTGGCGTGTTGTATTCTGCAGACTCCCGGACCCAAGTTCGACTTCGTGAAGGGCGGAGAGCACCTGGGAGCACTCGGGTGTGTTGTACACGACGCTGAACAGTCAGTGGCGTCATGAACACGCTGTTGCGACCACGTTTACACTGTACTGTTTAGACATTTCCTTGTTTACGCTGTACGTAGAGGCATTTGCACAATGTAGTTACAAATGTTGTGAAGGAAACATTATAATCTTGTTTATTGTGTATTTTGGATTTTTGGTACGTTGAAAGTGTGACAAAAGAAAACAACAGACGAGGCTGGAATTTGTTTCGCAAAAAAGCACAAATATCGTATGCATGTTGGCTCGAGCCTGGAGACTGTCCTGTCCTTTAGTTTTTTTTCGCGTTTTCAGTGGCTCCATGTGCTTGTATATTGAGTGATGAGCAAATCTATCGTCGTCGTGTTCGTATTCTATCTTGACCGTTTCGATATTCTGTATATTTATCTGTCACTAGTCGTAGCTGCTCAGGATGATAATGTTTTTCTGTGACCGTGTTTACTTGTGTGTAGTTATTCACAAGTAGGCCTACCGATGTACGTTCTGTAGCGTCCATGGCGTATATGATGTGAGATTGCGGTGCGTCTAAATCTCTGGTATTTGGTAAATGTTGCCATACAAATGGCAGGAGCAAAAATCTTGCAAAACATCGTTGTTCTAATTGTCACTTCGTTTGGAACTGTGCTACAGCTCTGTACTGAATAAATGTTTTCATCTTCAATGGCAGCTTACGCTGTCGAGTATAATGACTACGTCACCTGCGGTTAGACCGAGATCAGCTCCGGACTTAATATGCGCTCTAAAAGACTAAATCGATTATATAGAACCTATTTTACCTTATTACTTTACCTTCAGGGCAAGCAGGCTGTTACAATTTGACGTAGTTACGACAAAAACTATTTTGACTGTTTTTTAAACGTGATGTAGACTTACAAGTAATGCTTCGACGTCGGGCAACATTTATGAACTTCTGGCAAAAAAATTTCAGTGATGACCTCGACACCAGTCAGTCAGTATTTGTTTTGTTATACCTCAAAACCAAAGAAAACATTTGAACAAAAATTCTTTTGTTTGCAATGATTCAATGTTGCCGTCTCACTGTTGGGCCCGCGCCGGCAACAGTTCAATTCACTGTTGTCCACGAGGGCAACGGTGCGTATTTGTCAACGTCATGTGACGCAATTTGGACCAGTCGCGTGCAGATATTCAAGGTTGAGGTATAACAATAAGATTTGTCGACCGTTGTCTATGTCACTGGCGAGCGGGCCTTAGACATATTTTGGGCAGTCGCTGGCCCCTAGCTGTGGGCTAGGACTTAATGGAGGCCAACACAACTTTTAAAAAGTCGGCCGCAGCGAACCAGCGTACAAAGTCAGCAGGTACGAAAACGTACGCCAATGGCTTTCAACGCCGCATTAATTAACAACTAGTTAGCCTAGTGCTCGATATTTGATAGCGTTACTGCGTCAGTATTAATATCGAGTGGTGGTTTGGTCATGTGGTGAAGCCCAAGCTCTTCCACAAGTTCGATTTGTTGTATTAACTTGCTGGTCAACAAGTCACACAACAAACCGTGCGTGGTTAAAATGGTTAGGCCTAAATGCTATAGCTTTTCACTGAAAACCCCTCTCAGAGTTACGGAGCGTCACCTGCCGTATGGGATCACACAATGCTACGTACCTGCCACCCGACACATGTGAACGCGCCCCGCCTTAACCCCAGCCAGATAAGCCAGTACTCAATTCACCTACCCCGGAGGGATGGAAGGTTAAGTTGACCGATCGAGGCGGCTAGTTACATAACGAAGTGGTTTACCTGTCCGCAGACAAGTCACCCATCCAAGTACTAACCCGCCCCTGTGTAGGTTAACTTCGTTTTGATAGAACACAGCACGTTACCGCTACTCCACAGCACCAACCCACTTCATATTGTGGATTTGCTGTAGCCTACAGCTTGTTGTCAGCACGATGCACGACAAACCCACAACAAATTTGTTGCATCTTCCAGGCCTACTTTTCGTTCCGTAAATTTCCTGGTTTGCATTTCCAGCGCCCCTGGTCTAAATGCGTTTATCCGGCACCATGCCGACTTCAAACAGCGCGCTGAACCACCCACAGACACAGATAATTAGTTTATGTACGGAGCACATTAGACCACACACATCGACGCTTGCTGGACACTGCAGTCCATACTGCGCAGTACCTAGCCTAATTGCACTGAGCTATGATCTCGGCGCCGGACGTCGTGTGTTAAAATGATTAGCCGCACCAATAGAAGCAGATTTCGACAGAAAAGTCCAGGCCTACGTGACGACAAGATGAGATTTAAAGAAATGTAACCATACCGTTGAAAATGTACGCCTACGCCTGCCCTGCAGTGATGTAAACAAGACTTTAAAAACTAGAAATTTGGGGCAAAGCTTAACGTGAGTCCGCCCGGCGCCCTAAGTCCGATTGGGGGAAATTAGGGAGGGGGCGGGG
>Ga0209671_1000636_pt1 | contig 24676 bp, 22 predicted proteins | sample WorMetHERISLAND2_2_FD_187401 | JGI IMG/M metagenome (GOLD analysis project Ga0209671, IMG submission 187401) | Marine gutless worms symbiont microbial communities from Max Planck institute for Marine Microbiology, Germany - Olavius geniculatus... | ecosystem: Host-associated > Annelida >... | reverse complement strand
ACTCAAATAACAAAAACTCAAATAACAGTACATATTTACTCAGAATAGAGAGTGCTTTGTTATTATTTTGGATGACTTATGTTTTATCGTGCAGTTTTAACAACAAATATTTACAGCGCTGATCTATGCAATAACCACAAATGTGAAGGTATCCAGGGGGAAGACAGCGGAACATTCGGCTGCGTGAAAGTGACATCGCACAAGACGGACAACGAACAGGCGCTTATTCACGTCCAAGTCTTCGGTAATTGAATATCACGGACTCGTGATTTAACACAATTATTCGCTGTTTTTTAAACTATTTAGCCGTATGACAACGATCATTTTCTATGTCGTAATTACTCTAATATTTTTTTTAAATTTTGTGTCAGATTGTCTCAGTGAAGTAATAGTAGAAGTTAAAATCTAGCGAGAGTCTGTCTAACGCTTTGGTTTGAATTCAAATATGACACGCATACTTTTGGCCGACCGTTAGGTCGAGTCGTTGGCACGATGTGTCGTTTATCGTCGTCATCTGTAACGCATGCATTGTGGCTAAATCGTACGTCGTGGAGGTCGGCAATGGTACCGCCGAACGCTAGCGTTCAGATAAATGCGGTATGGTCGGCCTACTCTAGTGATAGCTGAACTTTCTGTTGTATTAAAATGATTTGCGGAATAGTGAAATTGTAAAGCAACAACGCGAGATGTGTCAAATCGCATGACTTGCGTGCGACCAGTGCCGGTGAAGAAAGTCTACATCGCGTCAATCTCGCCGCAAGGAGTTGACACGCCAGTCGACAATGCTAGCGTGGTGACGCTGACGCAACTCAGGGACGACGGTGTAGCTTGTGTAGCCGTAGTGGACGGATCGCGACGAGCTCCTCAGGTCGAGGTCGTCATTGGCAACGTCGATGCTACGGGGACAGGTACGCGCCTGTTTGATTTAGATGTATTTCTATTTCCGTTCATTTGATTTATTCATGTTTATTTATTCGCGTATTTTTTGAGACAACTGCTTGGCATATCACAACATCAGCTAGCAATGATAGAATGAGTTACGATATTATTCAGAGACTTCGAAATTGTTGTCCTGGCCAGGAAGTAGTGATTTGCAGCATTACCCGTTTTAGGAACCGGGTACCCGGTTACAATTACCTGGGTATTTAGACCCGGTTTTAACTTAAAAGCAAGTAGAGAAAAAACGACAATGAAGTGACACGTACATATTTAACTACCAAATATTTTTCGATAAAGTTCGGTTTTTTATATAAAAGGTCTACAATGTGTCTGTGATATCAATTATCAGAGTCCGTCGACGAAAGTGGCTAAGTTGAATCTTCCTTGCAGTACTGAATTTCGCTATATACAAACGTTGAAATTAGCGAGATTTTCACCGGTTTCATCAGTAATCAGTGCAAAACGGGTACTAATTACTCAGATTTGAAACCTGGTAATAAATTTTGGAACCGGGTCCGGGTACCCGGTTTCTGGTGAAAATCACTAAGTAGCATCTTAAGGCCGACTTTGCCCCATAGCAGGCGGTCCGTTGATCTCTTACTCACCAGTTCCCTAACCCTAGCTCATGCTGTTGTGCGGCCCTAGTAAATGACTCAGAACCTGTGAGTGACTAGGATTAGCCAGTTTGCCCAAAACAGAATAACTTTCAGCTTGAACAACATGCGTCGTATTGAGCACATTACGTAGTTTTTGGCCTTGCTATTCTGTATCTGTTCAAGCTGATTCGGTTTAGAGTCTGTTCTGATGTTTATATACATCTTTGGTTCACCACAAATAAAATGATAGCACGATTAAAAACTTAACTGAACTTCACTAGTAATGATGACAATTGGTTTGTTTGACACGTAGACGAGACGGACGCGTTTAACACGACGTGGACGTCGCAGCCTCTGCCCGCGCCGTCATCACGCCGTCTAGTCGACCCGTCTTCACTGGTCGCTGCCGGTCCGACCGTACACTACCGCAGCGTCGCCAGACTGGCTTACGTCACCGACGACCCAAAGCCGGACTTCAACGGACGCACGATGCGCTGCATCGCCATCCAGTCCGGCTTCGCCAAAGTCGTCGCCACCGCTACGCTTATCGTTCGACGTAAGTAGACCCATCCAACACACTGCTGGCTTGTTAGTGTAACGTTAAAGGCGTTGGACTTGCGATCGCAAGGTCGTTTTTCCTATTCCGGTCGAGACGCTATCGAGTGGTTACTACTTGAATGGCTGACTGGCTGTCTGCGGACGTGTAAAACACTTTTGGCAACACCAAAGTCAACTCAGCCTTCCATCCTTCCGGGGTAGGTAAATCTACTACAGGATGGTACAGAGGTTAAAGCGGGGCGCGTTCACGAGTAGCCTGTCGGGTGGCAGGTAACACGGTGGGACAGATGATGATGCTGCGTAGCTTTGCGATGAGTTTGCCATTAAAAGCTGTACCGTTTAAACCTTTTAAAGGTGAGCATTGTAATCAAAGCTGCAGTACGATACTATATGTGATAGAGTCTTACGTGATGACTTTTGTACGTAGAAACGTAGAAAACTTGTAAACTACTTGCTACGATTTTCTTGTGCATTTTTCTAGCTTATTTCTTGCAGCTGGCTCCGATAGCGTTTTCACCTTAAAATAGTACACACTTACTGTGATACGCGTTTTGCGGGTGCACTACAATTTTTCTGTTATTTTCGTGCTTGTTTCGCGTTTTTTTATTCAGTCAGCAAATGCGTGGTATTGGTTTATTGCGGAAAATTCGAAGTGAACTTCGGCCCTTCACTAATTACGCATGCACTACCACAAAGAAAAACGCGTGTCGTTTCGCTGCTGAAATAATTCAATAGACGACGCTATTCGTGTTGAGAGACGGCATTATTCAATTAGTGCCGGATGTGAGATTTTCGTCGTTGTATTTCGAATCCGATGGGACTTTCTCGCGGTCCTGAACGCCTTTGGGTTTTCTCCGTTGTCGGTCAGTTATCTTACTGCTGAGACATTTGCTTGTTCCTGCGCACACGGTTGCTACCTTTTATGTTTCTTAACGACATTTCCCTTACTTTGTACGCCTACATGCACGCATTACACACTATCAGCTTTCTGGGCAGTGATGCACTGCATAAATTATTGTGTGTTGTTTTATTTGCTACCGTACTAGCTCGTATTACTGCACAATTACACCGTACACTTTCGCATTACGATAACAGTTCAACATATTCAACATAGCCTAATATGTAAGATTAAAATTAAAACGAAAATAAAATTTTTATACGTGTTTTAGGACAGTTTTGGCGGCGCCTTCATTAAACTTAAACAAAATCTCATGCGAGTTTTGCTTTTGTTTAGATTTGCATGTAGGCACTGTTGTACGGTGCTTAGTGCTATAGGTATTCAGCGCAACGTTTCGCTCTGTGGACAGTGACAGACAGTACACGGACTCGTTGACGACCGTCGCGAGCAGTTTCATTTTGTTTTATTTTATCTCATCTCATCGCATCGTCTGGTCTACAAACCCCTTTACTGGTAAGATCTATTTTTTGCACTGGCAGATGCGCCCATAATCAATTGTACGGAATTGCGGAAGAGGGCAGCACCGGGCGAGACGACGTCATTCTCATGCAGAATTCGCGCCAGCCCCGGATGTGATGACGTCACGTGGACCTACGCCGACAGCAACGATATGCAGCACGACCTTCACACTGACCCCAATATTCGCATCTCCTACAAGGTACGGTACGTGGAGCGTCTCCAAAAAAGTATGCGAGATTAAAAGCCGTTAGATTTTTAAGCTTTAAAAAAACTAGACAAAGCCCGTGTTGATTTAGCGCAAAAGACGAAAGTGAAACTGGCTATAGGCCTATTGCCTTGAATCATGCTGAAAAACGTTGAGCCTGACCAAACAAGCACGTACAGTGGACACTGCAAAACTGACGGGTAAGAGGGTGATCAACAAAGAGCACCCTGGTGCCCAAAAATGATATCTGGAAAATTGATCACGGACGGCAAATTACAAACACAGTACGGAACACAGAGGCAGTATAGAAGACTTAATTGAATGAATACTGGTACGAGGGGTTTGTGGTTCTGGATAAGAGACAGTTTTGTCTGTCATGTTAGGCTCCGTTGTTGCCTTACTGTTCGGTTTTACTGCCGAATTTAGTGTTCCATTATTTTGTCGTGTTGTGTTGGGGCAGAATAAAACGACGATGACTTTGACGATGATGAAGAAGGCAAACGTCACGAGCTCGTTGTCGTTCTCATTCGGAGAAAAGCACTTTAGTGCTTTGCGGTTATCTCTCGTTAACAGTGGTGGATTCAAAATCTTGGAATAGTGGGTTGACATAGGATTGAGGCGCCGCAGGTGCCAAAGTGTGTGTGAGGCCTGCCTGAGATGGGGGTGCCCTTCTTTCATTGGTAAGTAAGTAAGTAGGTAAGTAAAGTGTACATTTATGTAGCGCATACTAAAAAAAATCTCTAATGCGCTAAATACATTTTGTTATTAATATTTCGCCATCAATATTGGTGGTGGGGTCTGGATAAAAATAGTGTTTGCGTGAAAATAATGCATTTTTGTGCAACATTTTCTCTTTGTTATAAAATGCATCTAGTCAGTAGGGGGCGCTCCCATTTGGAATCCGCCACCGATCGCCAGAACAGTCCTCTGCATGACGGGTAACACTGTTAAACGAGTCTATCGGTGGTGATTGATGCGGCTGCAGATGCTGACGTCGACGTCGGATCGTAGCGTGGCGTCAATGACAATCAAGCGCGTGTCGGGTCAGTACTTCCGCTCGTACGCTCTACTGGCCACCAACGACGTCGGACGTCGTCGCGCGTACGTCGAACTGTTGCGTCGACGACGCCAGTCCGACGGACGACGACCGACCAAGACCGTGTCGCGACAGAACGCATTGTCCAGATCCGGCGCCGACACGGACCACAGCTCCGCCGGTGAGTAACAGCCGCGGCGTGGTGTGGTTAGAAACTAGTTGGGGAGGGGGCAGAAAGTTTTATTTTCGTACAGACAGCTGCAAAATATCGATGGGGAAGATGATGGGTGCTCGAAAATTTAATGTTGCCTTTAAATTTTTTTTATTATGAGGGTTTTTTTTTGTCGCAGATTTTGCATTTTAAACTAAAATTTTTCGGCAAAGAGAACAATTTCAGACAGAGAAGATTACGATCGCTCAAAATTTTAATTTTGCATACACATTTCCGCAAATGGGGGATTTTTAGTCTCAAATTTTGTATTTTTGGAATAAAATTTGAATTTTCGTGCAGGCTAAAATTTGCCCCATGGCCCCCGTCACTATGCCATTGGTGAGTAGCCATGTGCCGTGCAGGAGTAGGGCCAGGCGGTCGGTTACTCATCCAGTGGACAGATTTCATCCGAACCTCGCTAACGACGAGGAACGACCCAACAACAGTAAGCCGCTGCGTCAATGCAAGCGACACGCTGATAGAAATCTACGGCGTGTATGAACGAACGTCGTCGTGTTGAGATGGCCAGCGACACTGCCTTATTCGCACCCTCGCAAATCAATGAGCCGGTGTATGGGATCAAAATGTCTGACCGAACGACCCACAGAGATTACACCGGCACTAGACTAAGATCGTCGCAATCTTTATGCACATTTTAGAACACGTTTCGCGGTAATGGAAAAATGGTTTCATCCGTATCTATTCAGCGCAAGAAGAAAGATTATGTTTACGATTTTTTAATACTAAGCTACGGTAAATAATTCATAATCAATATATTTACTAGTGTGTGTTTGTAGTTTGGGTTGGTGGCTTGGCGTAGCGGTAACGCTTTGTGTCCGATCAACAAAGTTACTCTACGCCGGGCCGGGTTAGTACTTGGATAGGTGACTGCCTGCGGGCAGGTAAACCATCTCAATATGTAACCAGTCGCCTGGGTCAACTCAGCCTTCTATAAAGTTCAGGGGTAGGAAAATCGAGTACCAGCCTATCTGGCTGGGGTTAAGGCGAGGCGCGTTCACCTGTGTTGGGTGGCAGGTAACACTGTGTGATCCCATACGGCAGGTGACGCTCCGTAACTGTGAGATAGGTTTTCTATGAAGTGCTATATAGCATTTAACCATTTAACTATTTAACTTACAAAAATATATCAATTTTGAAGTCATCATATTTTTGGCGCTTTTAAGTATTTACCTACCTTACCGTCGTTGAGTTTAACCATGTTTGTATTGCGTCACAACGTCAGCAACAACCGACGTGATGATCTTCGCTGCTTTTCAGTTTTATCGATATGCCTATCGATATGTGACGTTAATTTCATTTCCGTTTTTTCTAAGTATAGTGACGTGTGGCGTCGTGGTTTGCAATTTTCCACACACAGCTGCAAATTTTTGACAGAAGAGATCACGGATGCTTACGATTTCAATTTTCGGCCCTTAAGTTTTCCCCCAGCATTTTGCACAACGAACGATTTTTTTGCAATAAGGCGAAAAATTTTCGACAGTTATTCGACAGCCCAAAATTTAGGGGAATAGTCAATAGGCCGCTCCTGGCACGACACCACTGTTTAGGCGCTGCACTGTCCAAAGGAGGCCGATGGAGAGATGCGAGCATAAATTCGTTGTGTTTGTGTTTGTGATCCGATTGTGCAGCTGGCGACGCTGAAGCGTTGAAAACATCGACATCAACGTCTGTGATGCTGCTGCTACTGCTGCTGCTGCTAATGATGACGACTTGTAACGTTAGCGTTTAATCTGTAGTCGATTAGATGATGGTGCATACGTGATTCGAAACGTAGTTGTAATGATTGTTTAGGTTAGACGTTTTATTATTTTTTTTAATAAAACGCGTCTTTGATTTTGTTTTTAATTTCTAGAACGTTTTTAATGCTTAATGTACGTTAAACGCTCAGTGTAACAATGACGAAAATTTTATTTGTTTCAGTATTTATGAATTAAACAAAAATTCAAGCGTCTCTAAATAATAAAATAATGACAGATTTTGTATTTAGATATATTAACTTATAAATGCTAGCAGAAATTTGGTAAATAAAATACTATCTTAAAACAATTACTGTAGGGACTGGGCAGGAGTTGTATGCATTTTTATGTTCAGAGCATTTCTTATTTTTATATGCAAGTAATGGTCATAGGCTTCAAAAATTGGGTTTTCGCTGAAAATCTTTATCGATTTTGTGCATAGGGCCCCAAAGTTTGCCCATGGGCGCGAATCCATATCGATCATATCGCAGCCATTTAATTTTTTCACAATTTATCACGTAGAGTGTTTTTCAATCCACTTAAATCCACTAAATATTGTTTTAAACATGTTACTCTGGACATAAAAATGCATACAACTCCTGCCCAGCCCCAGGAGTACATGCATTTGAGCAATGTGCCAAGTAAGAATAATTTTTTTTCTATTCATTGTGTAAAAAAATAAAACACGCGTCTTAACTAGTTAAATTTTTTTTTGTAACGTTTATTGCATTCATGACTTGAGAGCAATTTTACAGCATCAAACCTGAACGCACACAATGTCGACGTGGCATATTTTTTCATCATTTAAATACTCGTCAACTGACAGCCAATCCGTAGCTCACGAAAATATGACATTGTGTTAGCAACGGTTGTTGTTTCGTCAGTAGTTCATTATTTTAATAATTTACGATGCAATAAAATAGGGTGTGCGCGTTTGAATCTGATGTGCGTTTGTTGCTTATTTTAAAAAAATGCTTTTGCTCGCAGATGGAAATGTCAGATTTAGACCGGAATTTAGCCGTACACGCTGCTGCATCTCTTCCAACAATTAACAATTTTGTTTTGTTTTACTTGATGATAAATTACCAATAAATTTGTTAACACTCTTATGTTAATGTCTCGCAGATGAAGATATTGGTAAAACATTTAAATACTTTAGTATTTTAAGTACTTAAAAATCAGTTTTTCAAAATATAAAGTACTTCATTTTTGTCTTTTTATACGTCTTACATTGTACGTTGATTTCGGGCTATGAAATACTATAGTGTTTGCATTCTTTCCGGGTATATGGATCGGTAAAACAAAACAACATTGTTATGAAAAACACGTAAGTTGAAACAAAATCTAGGATAGTATAATTATTTAACAGGGACTACACACTACTGCCATGTAAAATAAAACGAAAGCTTCACCGCATTTTTCGATCTAAGGCAAGTAGGCTACAACATTACAAACAATTCCAGTTTTTTTCTTTCAATCAACACCACAAAAATGGTCGATGCGAAGACTAAAAACTATTTACAAACTAAACGTTTATGGGTGTTAAACAAAAACAAAACGCGAACGAAATCGTCTACAACGGAGTTGTTGTTTCTTTTTTATTTCGAAAAGATGTAGTACAGTTCTAACAATTCTGTGCAAATTCAATCGTGACGCTACTTCATTCTAGGTTACCGGTAATCCCAAGGTGACTGTCGCTAAGATATTATGACACCTGCAAGATCTGAATCACGGACAAAAGGCCACTAAAAAGGCCACCAAACTGGTTTTTCACTATGCGTAATTTAACTCGCCAAAGCAGAACACTGTCTCACGGTGTATTTGAGCCGTTTGCATTCGACGTAAAGCCCGCGACGATATACAGCAGCATCTTCTGATGACTCTCTCCGCTGAGTACAGAAAGATACAGAAAAATGGGTTTAATAAAAATTAAAGATGGTGTCATAGCTCTTATTGAAAACCTATTCCAGCGCTACGAGGCGTCACCTGCCGTATGGGATCCCACAGTGTTACCTGCCACCGGACACAGGTGAACGCGCCTCGACTTAACCCCAGCTAGATAGGTCGGTACTAGATTTACCTATCCCGGAAGAATGGAAAGCTGAGTTGACCTAGACGGCTGGTTAAATATCGAGATGTTTGATCTGCCTGCAGTCAGTCACCCATCAAAGTACTAACCCGGCCCGGCGTAGAGTAACTTCGTTGATCGAGTGAAACGCGTTACCGCTAAGCCACGCCATTAACCCAAGATGTCAATAATCTACAGCAACAACAAATGTCAATTTATTTTATAGTAAGTAGCCTGGCTCGGTAGTCTAACGGTAACGTGCCGGACTTGTAATCCTGAGGTCACTCAGGGGCGCAGGTTCTACTCCACACCAGGACACTGTCGGGTAACGACCTTAGGCAAGTTGTTCACACACATGTGCCTCTGTCACCAAGCAGTATAATTTGGTACCGGTCAAAAGGCGGTGATGCCCAGCGGCTGGAAAGGTAACCGCAGGTTTGGCGTTGCACTGTCCATGCGTCACGGACTCGAGTGGTCTATCCACCTACGGGCTCAACGGCCAACGTATGAAAGGTGAGGACCCCGCCTATGCTCCTGATGGGGCACGGCCTGGTTTGCCTTTGACGTAGCGTGACGACTTGAATTACATTTTAAAAAGATGTGCACTTCATTTGGAAGAACAATTACACTGAAAACGAACTCAGTCGCCTTCTCTTCTGTCCGGTGGCCTTTTGTCCGTACACCCCAATATCCATTCACTCGCCACACGCTCAAGAAGACACGGACGAACGGGCTGATTGCATTTCTACTCAAACACCGGCGCGCACAAAAAAAAACAGAAAAAAGAGATAAGATCGACGAATGACGGAAAGAAAACAACGATACACAGCTGTATTATGTATGAGTGTGATGATGACGTAACTAATGACAGGAGCTTAGTCATATGCAGCGGGCGGCCCTTCGTCCTTTCTTTACACGCACACACGCACACGAACAAAACCGAGATGAAAATGAAGAAAGAACCAACAACAACAACAACATCAACGTCAACAAACTGAGTGTAAACACGTAGTAACTGTAAAACCTTCGCGACCGCGTACGAAAACCAACAGAAACTAAAAAAGAAGAAAATAAATAAAGAAACATTGCGATCGACTTGAGCCGAGCGGAGAAGAAACACGCGGGAAATACGTGAGTGACTGAGTGAGTAAGTAACAGCAAGTAAGTTGAGTTACAAGCAGCGGCAGCGGCAAAAATCACACACACCACGCATTATGTCGTATAGAAAAGTCAAGTCTCTGATAGAGTCGTATTAAACAAGTGCGTCGCAGGGTGGACCGACTCTACAGGGTGTGAGCGGTACGTCAGAAGGGATCGATCGCCCAAGCGTCATAATATCACAAACTATTTTTCGCACTGGAGACTGAGCAGCGAAACCCAGTGGCTTTCATCCCTATAGGGCCTACCTGGTGAACGCAACTTGCGCCCAGTGAAAATAAGAGAAAAGTTCTGTTTTAAGTTGTAAATCAAAACTTCTCCCCTTATTTTTCACTGGGCGATCTACACTCTTAACTAAACTCCCCCCATTTTTTTACTTCTACCTATTTTTCAATCTACACCTTTAACAAAATTTTCTCCCTAGAGAAGAGAAACCCAAAATATAGGGGAAAACTTGAGCCAAAAATGGGGAAACCTAAGCCAAAAACTGGGGAAAAGTTGCGCCCAATTTCGATTCCAAATTTCGGGAGATAGAAGCCACTGGCGAATCTCCCTCCTCCCCCGACACGACTGCGGCCGGGTACAGACAGAGTCATAAAGTCTGGATGATGGACAGACGAACAGACAGACAGACAGACAGATGTACTAGTAGAGACCTAGTCGAAAAACGCAAGAAGCGATGTAGTCTTGCGTTTCGACACGGTAGCGGCGGTGGCGGCGCGCTGCGGCGGTGAAAGTAACTACGGCTAAAGAGTTGAGTGAACGAGAGAAACTGCATGGCGTAACGTTGGCATGCTTGCGTGAAGCAGAATGAGTCGCTAGTCACTGATCACTGATCATAGTTGTCTGCTTTTCAGTGACGAGAGTCTACTTCTTGTCGGTCATGACGTCGACTGTCGGAGCCACTACAACAGCAACACACCGGCAGATCGTACAGACAATGTTATAACAGTGAACTGGCGCCAATCCACACATACGACGCGACTGAATTCAACTCAACTGTCGTGACTGTAGGCGACAATGCAACGACGTCATTAGCATTGTGACGTCACGCTGCTGTGCACAGACCACCCGTTGTCTGCTAGTCTAGCTGAGCAGCTGAGTTGAGTTGAGTTGCGTAGACAATTAGAATTCACAACTACGACGCGACTGTTGAGTTATACCCCGTTTACTCGATCAAGCTGTCTCGACGAGCTGGCTATATGTTAGCTGGACGAGCCAGCTCGATGTTTGCTCGATCGTGAAAACGGGGTATTAAGTCGCGTCGGCGTTGTAGATGTGAATTGGCCATATAGCGCAATTTCATGCGGCATTCGCGGCAACAGTGTCGATCATCACAGATCTAAGTAGCCTACTAGATCTACTTCCACTGTAAGTCGGCTGACACACCACTTAATTTTTTTGGCTGCGTTCAATCACCACGTGCCGCAGTACCATGCAGAACATATTCAAAACCTCCTGCTCACTTTTTGCTAGGTAAAAGAGCAACGAATGCAAGATGCAAATCGTCTACTTCGGTTTTTTGTTCGACGCTGCGTTAGGTTACACTTAATATACACTCAATATATTCAATAAACAAATATTCGATGACGCACGAACCTTCAGTGATTTTGCGCGCTACGACTTTGAGCACTTCGTCTATGAGGATGACCGGGAACGATATTTTCAATACAGAGAACCATTCCTCGAGGTTCAGCGGCGTGATCTGGAACACCGCCTGCATACAGACAAATCAACCTTCCGCTGTCAACACTGCTCATCTTATTCACCAAAACAGCACTAGCGCCAAGTACATGCATACTCTAATTATAGCATTTAGATTGGTAAATTAACCGCAAACTTTTACCGGCTTACAATAAGCCTACCGGTATACTAATGTGACTGGTCAGGTTGAAATCGTCATTATCGTGCATTACCTCTTTGGCTAAACGTGCGTATATCAAATTGGTGCAAATACTAACCAATACATTCTGCTTTGAATGAATGAATAAAATCGAACAAAAACCGAAACATTTAAAGTTGTGGCAGCCAAAAGCAGCAACTAACAATCACGCCGAATGACGGAACCAAACGTTCGTGGCACAAGAGTGTCGAACGAGAGTAAAATCACGAGGTCATGTATGCAAAGTTTACAAACCGAGAGGAAGTCGATTTCAAGAATCATGAAGTGGAGACCCATCGACAGAGCGATGGCGCCAAGCAACCACTTGTTGCAGTACGGAGGCATTACGAGCAGAGACTGGTTCTCCGAGATGCTACAACATGCACGCGATACGATACAATTAAAACTATGACTTGCACTGCGAAAACGACAGGAAGACACCCATTGCGTCAGTTCACAAGTCCCCCATGACGTCGGTTAAGTCTTTCACCTACACAGAGTCTATTCAACTAAAAATGCACAAACGTCAATCTCAATACCAACTGATGAAAACATATACTGCCATTGCTCAAAATTCAGTGGAGTGATTTGATTACGTCATGGCGTTTGGTAAACATAAAAGCTGTGTCTAATTTCTTGTGCAAACGCCCTCGACGCCATTAAATGTTACAGGTTTTCGGCAGTCTTTGAAAACCTTTGTTGGCGATATCGGTCTGTCCCGACGATGCTCGAAAATAATAGATCGAGCCAATAATTCACAACTGCAAATTTCTCTGCTGCCTCATGTGATGAAGTTTAGCAAGCGCACTTGCACTTTTCGATTATTTGGAAACATCGGAATCTCGATAATCTTAAACAGATTTTCCACCAGTTCATTGTGCCTATTCTTACGGCAATTTTGTTTTGTTGTGTTGACAGCACTTTACATTACATCCTATAGCCTACATGCTGCATATCAAACTTTCTAATTATAAGTAAACAGTTATAGAAACGTCTAGGCAATGCTAATGTGAAACTGACTAAACGTCCATTACACGGAATCAAAATAGGACGTATCCAAATAGTTTAAAATTTTAAACGTCATTACTTCAGCTGTAACAACAATACGTTATTTGTTGTCTAGCACATTTCGCACTGTTAGCTCAGAACAGCTGAAAAACGCAACGACGCATGTTAAAAAAGAAATAAACCAAGTCAACACTGCACTGCAAACGACAGCAACAAAGTCTCAGAAAACGATTTCGTTCCTGGACCTGTTACATTTGTTGTTATACGCGATAAGTATATTGTTTTTGTTCATTAAATATGTCACCAAAGACGTTTTAAAATGAAAATAAGCGTGAAAATTAATAATGTGTCTCGAAATCAGTTAAATCTGCTAAAACATTTTCAGCTAGCGTATATCTTCCACCAATGACGACGCGTAGCCCACAAATGCTAAAAGCTTAAGCTTTGTTGTGCGATGGTCTCGTCAGATATTTTAAGGGTTATACAATTTTTAATTTACTGCTGAAGACAGCGTAAATGTTTCACACGAATAGCAACGAAATTCGGTGACATGCACGGCGTTAGTAGTAAGGTCGTTTTACTTTACATAAACCTATCTGTATTATTTGCTGCGTTAAATCCGACATTGTGGCCTTGCTAAACACCGCTGTTTGAAACAGAATTAGTTAGGTTCAACTAGGTTAGAAACACGTCACACTCACATCAAACTCTACAGTAATTAATAAACACGTAAAACACATTCAAATTCAAACGCGTTAGTAGAACACGACGCCGTTGACTGGCTCTTCGAGTAAAGGAGTGTACTAAACAGTGAACTGGTGCAGTTGAGTTGAATTCAATTCAGTAAGTTTCGTTCGCTCTGTACCCGCCGTATCAATAGTGTAAGAGGCGCCTTTGTCGGTCAGTCCGATAATTGGCGTCAGTGGCGGATCCAGAAGTTTGGAATAAAGTAGTAGAAGGGTAAGGGTGGGGCCTAGGCAGGGGACGGTGCCCCCTCCGCAAAATTTTTTTTCAAAGAAAACTTCGCGCAAAAAATAATGCACTTTTGTGCAAATTTTGTACTTGTTTTAAGATGCATCCAGTCAATAGGGAAAGAGCGGGAAGGGAAGGGCGGTCGCTCCCCCCGTCCTTTCCCCTTTAAATCCGCCACTGGTTGTCGCGCATGTCGCGTGTGAAGCATGCAGTGTAATCAGACAAACACAGCAAGTCATGCCACAGGCGTCGGACACGGTGTCGCCCTGGTGCAGCACTGTTTACTGGTCGTTTCAATCAACCAACTTCTGGTAGGTAAGTTCGATAATTTGTCGCTCGTTTTCTCGACCGTTTCAACCCGAGCGTGTTTTATCCAGCGCTCGGATCAGCAGCAGTCAACAGCTTTCGACGCAGTTGTTGTTGCTATAAGCGGCGACGACGACGCAGTCTCGAAGACTGGAAATAATAGTTATAGCAGAAAAGTCTACACACAATGGCAGAAAAGTTACAGCGTTGAGCGATTTCGTGATTTAAGTCTGTTGTGTCATCGAAGTCGTGCATGTCACCACAAGCTGAACAGAAGATGAAATTCTTGCTGCAGGTTTATATAAGTTGATAAATGCTGGGGGCAAGTGACGTAGCTTACCTGACGCCAATTGTCCACATTTTGCAGCAGCTTCTTACTTCACCGAAGCGTCAACTGCATTTGAAGCGAAGAACTTCACTAGCGACTTACTGTGAACAATTCGCTAATGCAGTAAGCGTGGTCATAAAATACGTGTCACGTGGTAGAGAAAAAATTATCTTCCTGTTCTACACAATATAAGTTACGCCTTTACAAACCCACCACTGCCAGAAACCTACATGTATCGCATGGAACGCATCGGATAAATCGGCGGTACACGGCAACTCGCACTTTTATATAAAACAACGAAGTTTTCATTCAATTGGCACAAACGACAAAAAGCCGTCCACATTACGTCCTGTGTATAATATAAATAATACGGTATAATTTTAAGTAATTATTTTATCTGAGTGCGGCGCGTGAACTGCGACTTCGTTGCCTGCTGCTGATTCTGTCGAGTAACACGGAAAAGCAAAGCAACACGACGCTAGATCTAGATACAGACTATGACTAGACGACTAGCATTGAGTGCAACACCAGGGCGACTTAGTCCGTCGACACACGTCTAAAAGCTGTTGACTGCGTACTGGTAGTGATGGTCGGGCTGTGAACGAGTGGCAGAGTTTTAAAACGCGTAAAAACTCCACAGGTTTGCGCTAAACAACGACCGAGCTCTCGACCGACCACTGAAATAAGTCGGGTCGGCGATTAGTAGTACCAGAGACGGCACACGGTCAAACGCGAGCGACAACAAGCTGCGCAGTCCGTTACACAGCACGCTTCCTGCACGCATGCGCAGACGGGCCTCACTTTCGCCCCCAGCAACGCCTCGTCTACCCCTTTCCCGCACACGTTTTCTCCAGTATTCATTGGTTTGCTTTGTAATTAGCTGGACAAAAATGTAGTCACTGTCTCAAAAGTGGAATGTTACGAGTCGTGAGAAAAAAATTGTAACAATGACGGTAGAATAACAAAACAGGACAGTCGACGTAGTAATTAAGAATGTTTAATATTGTGATCAATTGCGTAAATGTTGCACTGTTTTCAAATAAATGAATCAAATAAACGAATAAGAGTTTTTCTCCCACGGAAACTGCTTCATAAACGTTGTAATTTCAAGTTTTGTAACAAAATCTCAGACTCTCCAAAAAGCAATGTCACTTACTGTGTTGTTTAACTCCTCTCGTTTCACTCTAGTCTCCAAATTTATTTTTTTTCTTTGAATGCTTTCTTATAAGCTTATTATACTGATTCGCTAACTTGAATCTGAATATAACAGACAACCCACTTAACTGTTTTGCACAAACCACTATTTGGCACTAAATCTTTGGAGTAAAAAATCTGTCATTCGGACTTCCTAGTTCGAACGAGCGTTGCTGGGTCGAAAGCAAAAACCAAGCACTACCGGACCTACCTGGCAGCGGGCGCCTCTTACCTGTTGAGAGCATTACAGATCTCAATCACGACAAGAACGGACAGAGCCATCGTTTTGGGATGAGGATCGTCGAATATTTCGCAATCGACGCCCTTAAAGCGCTCGTCTTGTACAAGGCACTGCATGTGATGTGTCTGCGCAAGTCCAGCACCAGACGGGCATCAGTCAAAGCTACGTCGTAGTGAAATTATAATCTTTGTTTTATTCCCTGATTAATGTATATAGTACAAAAACTTGACGGTATTTAGTTCTCGAAAAAAACTAATAGTGTTGCATTATTTTAAAAAAACACTATAGTTGCGCGCACTTGGAGTATCTCGTATTAATCTATTATCAATTCATTATTTTTACGTAAGGTTATAAGATGATGAAATGCGGTAAAACTTATAAAAACGGTTTAATAGATAGTGTAGAATCAGTATATTATCGTACTGGTTTAAATGCCAAATGTGCATCGTCGTTGTTCAGTAGCTACAAATTGTACATTTGAAAAAAACATGTTTTCATGTTTCCGTTAGTAACTATACGTCGTGGCTTGCAGCTGTCGTGTTAGAGTCGCGCGAACGCCAACCAATGAGCAAACAGCAATTCGGTCACGTGAACCAACATGGCGGCCGCCGCTGGCTTTTTACCTGTTGAGCGCGTTACAGATTTCAATAACTACGAGAACGGACAGCGCCATCGTCTTCGGATGAGGATCGTCGAAGATTTTACAGTCGATGCTTGGGAACATTCTCGGCTCCGCCGGGCACTGCATATGATGGGTCTGACAGACCGGACCATCAATATATAGCCACTTCACTTATACACTGACTGAAACGGTAACTGATAAGTATGTAAATTTACTACATTTATGCACGTGGCTCAAGAAAAAAATACGCCGCATCAGAAAAGAACAAAACAAGTTAATGAAACGTAAGATGAGGAGTCCTACCAAGTTCCTCATATCTATGACCATTTTTGGTCGTCGCAGCGACGTCCAGCGGCGAGCAGTCGATTCGACGAATGCAGCAACGCTTGCCGAAACGTGGACAAATCACTCAAAACAGCTTAATTTCACGACTTCATTATAGATCGTTAGTCACTTACACTAGTAACCATAATAATCAAAGCACTATATTAATTTATTAATAAATTTAACACATGTTACTGAATAAACTGGAACAAAAGTTTACCACAGCAGAAAACAATAAACTGGTCATTTCGATAATTTTTTTACGTACATTACACCCAAGCCTACTCACTCTGGTCATACTTCCGTGGGTAGGTGCAGAGGGACGTAAACAGACACACCGCGCAATGCACTCGTACCGCACTTATCCTTGGTCTTGCAATGCAAACTGGTGTCTGGCTGAAGGTTAAGAGAACGGAGATCAACGCCGCTCTATAGACATTATGGCCTTAGCAAAACTTGATGCTTTTTGCGAGTAGACAGAAAAAGAAAAATCGGACTAACCAGCTGATAGTAGTTGAGCTGCGGTCCTCGGTCGTACATAGTGAACCACCACGCGGCCGACCCGACGGTCGCCGCGCCGACGTAGCCGCCAATCGCCATGTAGCGGAAGAACAGCCAGTTGCTGATGAGCGGTTCCTTGGAGCTGCGAGGAGGCCTGTTCATGATCTCCAAATCAGGAGGGTTGAAGCCGAGCGCCGTGGCAGGCAGACCGTCGGTGACGAGATTGACCCAGAGCAGCTGGACAGGGATCAGAGCCTCGGGCATGCCTAGAGCAGCAGTCAGGAAGATGCAGACAACCTGCAACCATTTACCACACGTATGCACTGCTTGATGATAGCAATTTGCTTTAAGCACTAAACACAGTTTGCCATGCTGTAGGCTCCTATTTATACTAGTAAAGTATTCATGTGGTTCATTCGTTAATTCATAAACAAAACCTGTTAAAATTGAAACTGCAAAATTCCGGTTATACAACAGTGCTTACGTTACGTCCTTGATTCGAACGTAACGTATGGCAACAGGTAAAATCTGATTAAGCTAAATGCTTGAAGGTCTGATTGTCGCTTGTAAAAGTGTTCGTGATTTACCAGAAAGAAAGAAAAATATGCAAAATTGCATGCAAAGTTGCAAGCAAATACGGCACTGGTGAATAGTAGCAAATGGCAAAGACCACGTGTATACGGACCTCGCCGATGTTGGAAGAGATGAGATATCGGATGAACTGTTTCATGTTGTTGTAGATGGCGCGCCCTTCCTCGACCGCAGCGACGATCGTCGAGAAGTTGTCATCAGCAAGCACCATCTCCGAGGCTGACTTGGCGACCGCCGTGCCCGAACCCATCGCAATGCCGATCTCGGCCTTCTTCAGAGCCGGAGCATCATTCACCCCGTCGCCTGTCTGCAGCGCGACCACCGTATACCGTGTAAAGACAAACGTTATTGTCAAGACTAACTAGTAGGTCACTTAGTCCAGGATACACCCACCCAACGCCCCATCAAGAGAACTATTTATAACAGCCGGAGTATGGATTTTACGGGACGAACGCTGTTTCTTTCGCCCACCCAACAGCTCACTTCTATTACGTCGTACTTTGGGTTGGTGGCGTGGCGTAGCGGTAACGCGTTTCATCCGATTAACGATGTTACTCTACGCCGGGCCGGGTTTAGTACTCGGATGGGTGACTGCCTGCAGACAGGGAAGCCATTTCGGTATGTAACCAGTCGCCTAGGTAAACTCAGCCTTCCATCCCTCCGGGGTAGATAAATCGAATGCCGGTTTATCTGACTGGGGCTAAGACGAGGCGCGTTCACCTGTGTGATCCCATACGGCAGGTGACGCTCCGTAACTTTGAAATGGGTTTTTATTAAGAGCTATAACACTATCTTTAACCTTTTAACCTTTTACTTTAACTATTTCCTCAATTACGCCTAAATGAAATGTACGGTTTCAAATATTCGACAGGCAGTAAATGTTGCGAGATGCATGATATGCAGTATTAAGATTGTAACTGGCTAAATGTTTATCAACGTTTGACAGAAACACTCACGCTTTGGTCACTACTGTCAACTGCCGCCGCCACTACCATTACCACCTCTACCACAATTACCAGCGGCGTGGTGGGTTAAAAAAAGTACACAGGGCAAAAAGTTGCAATTTTTCCACATAATTCCGACAGCTGCAAATTTCCGCTAAAGAATATTATGAGTGTTCAAATTTCCAAATTTGCCCTTCAATTTTCCCAAAATTGCAATTTTTAACCCGAAACTTTGCATTTATGGACAAAAATTTTCACGTTCAACAATCTTTGTATCTTACCATGGCCGAGATCTCTCCGTCGGCCTGCAGATACTCGACGATCTTGCTCTTGTGCGCCGGCTCGACACGAGCGAACAGTCGTGAGTTCCTGGCGGCCTTGGCTTGATCGTCGGGGCTCAGGTCATCGAACTCGCGACCAGTAAAAGCCTTTCCCTCGGTACTTTCCGTCTCCGAGAACACGCCGATACGACGGCAGATTGCCTCGGCCGTCGCCTGCCGCCACACAAACAAACAAACAAAAAAAACAATTCCAAACATCTTTGCTTTGATTTTAACGACGTAACGTAGCACAAGTAAAAATTCCGCGTTGATCTCTCTACGCGCGCTTTTGGAGTGACTAATGCAGTTGTCTCCCAACAGAATTTGGCATAAGGTTTGTTTATTTTTCTAATGCCACATTGCCAACTTACCATCTTTTAAATTGGTTTTAGCGATTAGAATATCAGCGTTTAAAGCATTTAATTTGATCACGCACTCAAGTCCAGTTCAACAACCAGTAGTTTTGCTTTGCTCCAGAGTCCAGACTACTAAAGAGCAAGCCATAGGACGCTCGCCTCAAGACCCTATAAGAGGTTCCCACTGAAAAAGGTTAAATGTTGCTAAACGGCTCGGCATAGCTATCTGTATGCAAGAGAAAGAGGAAGAGTAAGACAGAAAACGATAGAAGAAACCTTGTTGTCTCCAGTGATGACAATGACACGTATGCCGGCATAGCGACAGTTTTTGATGGCGTCGATGACTTCTTTGCGTGGCGGATCCAGCATTCCAACGACTCCAACGAACGTACAGTTCGTCTACACACGCAAACTCTACATTTTACACTCGTCCATACACTCGTAAATCAGCAACCCTGTTTTACTGACGACTGAGACAATACCACATGAATGTGAAATGTTTGCGTTTAAACAACATTACGGTTTTGGCTCTGGCCACGGTTATTACTGAAATCCACCAAAAACATAAAAAAACAGAACAAGCTTAAGAAGCAAGACTAAGAAATAGTCAAAGTGTACAAAGATAGTCCAAAAGTATAAATTGTATTTTTTGTAACAAGTGGTAAAAAAGACAGCAAGAAAAAATACCTAATTTGTCTTTGTAGTAGGCTACATATGATAGTATACGATAGCAATGTTATTGAAAAAATGTTATACATAATGCTTAAACTAGATCTTAAAAATATTGAACATGATATGCAAATTAGAAGGTTTATTTAACAAAGTGTTTACGGCACAGAAAGCAAATCAACTGCTCCTCGACTACTAATTTTTTTCAATTTATGGAAATTCGAGTTGTTGGAAGAAAAAACAAGTAAACAAAACTACGAGTACCGTAAGAATCACGCAGGAGGAGACTAACTCCACCTGTCAGAATACATCGTTTAATATATAAACCTCGTATTTGGCGAATTTTGTCGAATCTTCTAGGTTCATTTCTTCTTTCTTCATTGGCTGGTCGATGGTCGCAAGGGCGAGACAACGAAGCGTGTCACGTCCTGCCATCATACAGAGTACAGTGTACGAGAAAATATCAGAGCTTACAAACTTACGCTACGGTGTCGGCGCTGCCACAGAAATGACATTCATCCAATTAAGCTAATGCTCTAAAATTTTTATTATCTTTCGCAGAAAACTTACAAAACAAGAAAGCCTAGCAAAGGGAATGCGCGACAGCAGTGCATGTATGAAGGCCCAGTGCCCACTGGGGAGTTAACGCTAAGTTAATATACAAATAGCAAATCTCCATTTGCATTGCATAACGAGTTAGTTGCGTGGCGACATTTTGCGAACGCTATAGAGTTGTGTCGCAGCCCAAAATCGCCAAAAAATCCATAAAAACCCTATTTTAGCGTTCAAGGTTATTGAATTCGGCGCCAATCGAGAGCCAGCGTACGACTTTCTATTAGTGATTAATAGTAACCTAGGCCATATCTCGCATCGTTTCTGAGGTACAGCGACTTATTGGCTCAAAATCGTAAAATTTTCCTATCCCCTCTCATTTCGCGCTCTCGCTGGGGTGACCGCTTTCGAATTTATGGAAAAGCTTTTCGGTTCCTGGAACTAGAGTCTTCCAGGCAGCCGACGGTAAAAATTTGGTAATCCTAGCTTACATCGTTTTTGACTGATCCACCCATGTGACGAACGGACAGACAGACGGACAGGCAGACGGACGGGCGAACGGACAGAATTGCGATGGTTAAGACGCGCTATAGCAGTACCTGCTGTCGAGCGTAAAAATTGAACGTTTACTAAAAATGTAGGCTAAACCAAAACTAGTCTATGTACATCAACGTCAGTGATTCGAAATTGCTGACTGACATTTTACGCGCAACAGCAGCTATTGCTGTAGCGCGATGGCGTCTTAGCCATCGCAATTCTGTCCGTTCGTTCGTCCGTCCGTCACACGGGTGGATCAGTCAAAAGCGGTGCAAGCTAGGATTATCAAATTTTCACCTTCGACTGCCCGAAAGATTCTAGTTTCAGGAACCATAAAGCTTTTCCATAAATTCGAAGGGAGTCACCCGGAACGAGGGCGCTAAATGAGGGAGTAGGAAAAATCTGCGACATCCAGCTGATAAGGCGTTGCCAGAGCGAGATAGTGACGCCATCTAGTAAGTACAAGTAAAACACTATAAGCTTAGGGCTCATACATTTAGTCGTATAGTTCGTCTGGCGCCATCTGGTAAATGATTTTCTTTAACTGGGCCTTATGTGAAACTAGCCAAAAGCCGTACGGATGAGATCTACGGATGAAGTCTACGGACCACTAGCGTACGACGGTGCACCGCTGTTGCGCGTTTTTGTTTGCGTCAGCAGAGCTTTACTTGTAATCAATTCTGTTTGGTTCATCCGGTTCAAAGATTTTAGTTCTAACGTACAGAAACTAAGAGTGACAGGAATAAGTAAGTAAGATTACCGGTTCCGTAAAACTTGCACTGTTTGTTGATCTCTGCTTTGAGCGCGGGACTCATTGGCACTTTCTCTGTTCCGAGACGCACAAACTGACAGCGATCCAGCACACCCTCCGGCGCGCCCTGGCAAGCACACGCCACCCGTCTGTCCAAGTCATATACTAAAAGTACAAGGTAACAAGCAAAGTACGGTATTTGATAGAGCGCTTCTTAAATGAGACGGACTTGTGACCAGAAGCGTTTTACAATCTCGGAAGCGGCAACTGATTGGCATAAGCTTATGATACCGCAGCGCACTATGCGGCCATCCATTGCCAGTTGGGCTCGTGGTCCAGCCAGATGTACCGTCGTCCCCACCCCAACTAGCTACATTAGGCCTACCCCCGCAGCCCGTAAGCTACTATTCATTTCTTATATCACCAAGAGTATAAGGCGGAGTTAGGTTAACAACTTGCTTAAAGGCGCTTACAAATTATCTGTAATGTTGTCGCAACATTAACATTCTACTACAATTCTACTACTACTACTACTATTATTCGGGTTATCTGGTTGTGGAATCATACCTTGACAAACATCTTCGGTCCTGGTCCGAGCTTCGTCTGTTTGATGGGCGTGCAGTACGAGCTCATGGACTTGCGGTCGCGTGAGAACTCGAGGGTGAATTCCTTCTTCCACATGGACTGGATGTTCTGGTTGCAAACGGTGCCCAGTTCTTTCTTGGACATGCCGGCCTTGTTGATGGCGTACACGTTCATCTTCTCACACAGCACGGTGAGTGCCGTCTCTGTCGCCTCGCCCACTTTCTCGTACGTCGACTTCGCCTGCAACGTCACACCAAGTAAATGGAGCGAATGGCGGAGGTGCTGTATACGGTTGTGCGTCTATAAACCGACAGTTCGATAGTCGGACAGTGTATACTGCCACATGCATTTTCACTTACTCCAACCTACTGATATTCCAGTAACTGAAACTCGAGCTGATACTGAAATGACTAATTTTAGTAAAACTCATACGGAAACTAATAATGAAAAGATTTTCAATACTGATACTATATAGTTATGAAAAATAATCACAAAAAACTTTACTGAAACTGTAATAAAAACGATTTTAAAAACTGATACTGAAAAAATGGTTGTCTTTGCCTAAAATTTTTCCAGCATGCTTCACTTATTCACTTATTTACTGACACCAGTGGCAGTTTCCAGCTTTTGCTATTTTTCAACCCAATTCTAGCATCTAAACCTCATTGCTCTGCGATCGCAGGGTCAATGCTCATCTCCATTTCTTGCTCTGAGCTGGCAGCAAACTGTAGACACAGCTCGGTTATATAAATGGTATAGGCCACATTTCTCCGATATATTGCCTTTACCTGTTCAACAGTTAAGCCAGTGCAGAATTATACTGTTTGGTGACAGAGGCACATGTATGTGAACAACTTGCCCAGAGTTGTTACATGATAGTTGAATGGTTAAGAGTCAAACCCATGACCCAGCTAACTTGAGTGTGGGTCTTCGTGCATATAACAGGGTTTCCACTCTTTTTGAAAAGTCTTGACAAGTCTTGAATTACTTTCCCTTGATTTTCCATCCCTAGAACGTCCTGAAAAATAACAATTTTGGATAGTTGCTAAATTTACTGCTAGTAGACTAGCAGCTTGAGATAATGAACTTGATGTTGTTTGATAGTTAAATTGTCAGTTGCGTCGATAAAAAACTGCAATTGAAATGATGTAAATACTGATACTGAAACTAAACTAAAATAATTTCTAAAAATTTTTTGTAAAAACTAAAACTGAAATGATTTTGAAAACTGAAATAACACTGCTCTAACCCTCAGCCTAACCCTGAACGACCCGGCCTAACATTAACCCTAACCTCACTCACTCTCAGTAGAAAGGAAATGTAGAGGCTAAGTCGACGTCTGAATAAAAAAAACGCTGAAATTTTCGGACTATCGAACTTTCAAATTATCGAACAGTCTCCGTTTTCATCGGACTGTGTGTCTATGTAGAAGACCAGACAATCAAATCAGCTGGGGCGTTAAAATGCCAACAGCTCCAAAAGAGCTAAAACTATGGACGCCAATTTTGACTTGCGCGTTTTAGCAGCAGTCGTGTTATGAACCATTAATTTGTTTTCGTAATATCCATATAACGCTCACTTAGCAACGTTATTTACATTTTTGTCACTTACTGCGTCATTGAAGCACAATATTTTAAACTGGCACTAACTACCTGTAAAAGCAATTAAAAGCGTAATCGTTCAAATGCAAATTCTTCACTACCATAGTTTGAATTTGTGGCGCTATACAGGGTGTTCCAAAAAGACGGATACCCAGTTTTATTTTTGGGATAACTTCGGTAATTCAGCACCGATTTTAATTATTCTTTCACTGTTACAAGCAGAAATTCATGGCGCGTAAATGTAAAGTTCTTCCACCTACCGCACTTTTATTGTGTGACCACATAACCAAGCAAAACAAACATTGTCAAAGCTACAGTGGTCTCGGAGAACAAACAGCACATAAAGATATCAATTTCGTAGCATAAAAAAGCTTACTTACTTATTCGCAGTAGTGCCTTGTGACGTCATTGTTACGTCATATTGTGTTTATTTGCTTTGTTTACCAG
>Ga0209671_1000634_pt1 | contig 24691 bp, 12 predicted proteins | sample WorMetHERISLAND2_2_FD_187401 | JGI IMG/M metagenome (GOLD analysis project Ga0209671, IMG submission 187401) | Marine gutless worms symbiont microbial communities from Max Planck institute for Marine Microbiology, Germany - Olavius geniculatus... | ecosystem: Host-associated > Annelida >... | reverse complement strand
GAACCGACTTTAGCCAGGTTAGTTCGGCTCAGCTTTGGTCTAAGTAGGTACTTTTGGACTCAGCGAATCGCTGAGACTTTTCGCTGAGTCCAATGGACTCGGCGAAAAGTCTCAGTGAAAGTCTAAGTCAAAAAGTGAAGTGACCCAATGCATTGTTATCTTAATGTAAACAAACTCTGACGTCATGATGACTATCACCGCCTTAGACTAAGAGCTTGCGTTGAGGCCAAAGGTGGCCGCTTTGAGCTCAAACTCAACAGACTAGTTCAGAATGATTGCCTCAATGACTGTTTCAAATTTTGTAAAAAAATCTATCAGGTATGAATGTTTTCAAATTTTGTAAAAAAAATCTATCAGGTATAAATGATTGTACACTAACTTATCTGTAGGTGTGCCACTAATTCTGGGACACGGTGTAGATTGTGTCTGGACAGTGTTTGCTTTAATACTGTATATGTCTGCATGGACTATTAGACTGGAATGTAGGATTGCTTTATTACCTCCGCCAAGGAGGTTATGTTTTTGCCAGAGTTTGTTTGTCTGTCTGTGTGTTAGCAAGATAACTCGAAAAGTTATGGATCTTTCTGAAATTTTCAGGAAATGTCGGGAATGGCAAAAACTACAAGCGATTCAATTTTGGAGGCGATCCGGAAGGAATCCTGGTTTGAAATTTTTGTTAACATTGCTTTAAATGGGACTACAATGTTGCTTGGCGGAGGTCTGCGCTCTCCCGAGTGCTTTTCTAGTTGTCCTATGTGAGTGTTTGCCGCACCTCTGTGTTACTTTTGCATCTCGTGCGTACATGTACTTGTATGATGTTTGTGTCCTGATGGCATCTGCAATTACAATGGTAATGAGAGGTAGAGCTGTACTCTATATTTTCATGTCTGAAAACAGTCCATTTCCTGATCAGGTCTGACAGCAGGCAACTAGATTGATCAAATTACAACCTTTGGTTGCTGATTTGTTGACGTTTCTGCAACCGCTGTTGGCTTCTTCGGAATGATTTTTGTTTTCGTTTAATTCGTTTGCCACTAGATGTCACCACGGTGAACAAACTGTTGTGAAGTTGATTAATTTCTGTATCTTTGATAACAGCTTAATAATTAATAATAGTCTAGTAATTAATAATAGCGTGTGAGTCTATTGAAAGACATGGTACATTTTTCATCACTTACTGATTATGCTAATGTCCGCACCTGTGTGTAAGGACTGAATCACTCGGTATGCCTTCATCGTTCTCCCATGTTGGCATGCATACAATACAGGGTAAATAGAAGTTGTTTGGTCCGTGTAGCTATGGAACGGTGCAGGAAACTAATGAGTTCAGAGGCGTGTTTCGCACTTTTTATTTCTCTGAGATTCTGAGATGTTGGCGTAGAATTTGCGTTTCGCACTTGCTTATAAAAAGTTTGAAACGCGCCTCAGTTTGTAGTATCAGTAGTGTTAACGGTGGCGGTGGTGCTCAGCTGTGAGTAAGGGTCCGTCGGCTCTCTGCAGCATAGTGTGAGGCCTCAGACTATTGTACGCTTGTTGCAACTTGCTGCCAATATAGGTCATTGATCGGTTGCGTGAATGGAGTTCTTACAATTTTAGGTTAACCTCATTTTTGTGTTTCTGTAAAGGTTAAACTTTCTGTTTATTGTAAAGTTTAAACTTACCGTTCCATTATTGTGTTTGTGTGCATTCTGCCTGAAAAGGCCGCCCCCGAAATGACCTATACTGTGTCGGGTGGGACGTTAAACCCTACTCACTCACTGTGTGACAAGTCATACATGTAAACATCCTGCGTTATTCAGCCCTGAGTCTGCATATTCGCCTTTTGTCCTAACCCATTTGGGTTCTTAGGCTCATGGATGAGCAGTACTGATGAGTCCCGGGGTGTGTCAATAAATAATTCCATAGGAAAAATTCAGTATCTCGGTAAATGTAGATTATTTTACTGAATGTACAGTATTTAGAGAGAAGGATTTAGGCCACATATCCAGTCATGCAGATTTTGTTACAACAGCTCATATGGTTCAGTTTAGACAGTGATTTAAACTCAAAGTTCACTTTTCAAGTGAACATTCACACCTGGAATGCTCACGAAAAACCAATCAGACTTAGTATCAATTTTCATCAACAGTTCAAAATTTTTTGTAACACTAATGAGCAATGGTTTTCTTCAGGATAACTTCTCTTACTGCTTTGATGCCAAGTTGTCACTCGCAGAGTTTTTGAATGCTCGTACTCAGTTTGCCCATCACAAAACAACTTACGATAGCAAAATTGTTCCAAATACCAACAACAACTGGCAATAATGTCGAAAGTGGAATCACATTTCAGAGTCTACCATATTAGCGTGTGAACAGCAATCACATGCATTTAAGGATTAATTAATTATTTTCTGCTCAGAAGCACAGTTTACTGCTTTTCTGGTTGTACCTAGTACGTTACATCTTCCTCGAGTGTTTAGTGTTGATTTGGTGGTATTAGTGGATGTTTGGCCTGTGTGCCTCATAAACAGGGATTTACATTATTTTTTCGATCTGTCGTGTAGCTTTACAGGCACAGTACTGCTGCATTATGCACAGTACATAATGCATGTGTTATGTCACTATTGTTTTTGTTAAATGCTGAGTGTGTTGCACATTGCTTGTGAGCTGTTTTTTTTAAGTTCAACGTTAGTATTTTGGTGCATCTGTGAGTTGTGACCCACCAAAGCTGTAGTGCCAGACTGCATAGAAGTGCTGTTTCACCGAGAATTTTGTTGATGCTCATGTGGTTTCTAGCCCAGCATTTAGGACATTTTGTTCTGTGAAAAGTTTAATTTATTGCAGCCGAACCGTGTCTGCACATTGCACCCAGACACATTTCTGCAAGATATAATCTCAACTAGGGCAGATTTTGTGATGTGTGACGCTATGTAGCTGAATAAATATTGCAGTGTTGGCTCTGCTGTTTAGCTGGCATGTATGGTAGGCAGTTATAGCTTATTGTTATTGTGGAATGTGGATCGAAGTAATCTGAGCAGTTACATTCAGTACATTATTGCATATTGAATATGAGCTGGTAGTAATTCAGTGCTCAGCAGTAGTTTTGATCATGTTAGTTTCGTTCTATGAGTAGCCTTGTCACAGATATGATTCATCTCCCTACGGCTGTGTAATTGTTGTAAAATATCCATCTAACCTTTGCAGACTAGTACTATTTGCAAGCAAATTGTTAAGTGATATACAAAGCAACTGAACTCTATAAAGATTTATTAACTTACGTTAACTCGTAAAGCAAAAAATGAAACTAAAATTGCATTATCATCACACAGTCAATGAATTACCCATTTCAGTGTGGTTACTTCTATATAATATACACTGTGTCTCAGAAAAAAAACAGTCAAAATTGTTTTTGTCATAACTTTGTCAAATTTCAACTAACTTTGATAATTTTTTACACAAATATGGCCAAAACAATAAAATTATGTAAGACATACTTATTTTCCACCTCACCTGATTTCTGTCAATGCACTACGTTGTAAAACAGATGCTTCAAATTGTTGCATAACGCTGAGTTGTTGTCTCAAGTAAACGTTGTAATGACTTAATTCAGCACAAAAACACTTAGATGTGAATTATTTAACATTATTATAAACATGTGCAACCAATCACTTGGTAATTTATCAGCATTTATGCTTAAAGTGTGCCCAGTATTCACAGACACAATGGCTTAGATGCAACGCCACTGGCTGATAGTGGCATCAAAGGTTGACTGATCAAACTGCATTCACTTGTTGATTAGACGTGTTTTAAGCTCATCGGTCAGCTATTTTGTTGTCTGCTGTTTTTACCGTAAAATATTTAATATCACAAAATTATTAAACCACGTGGCACCCTCTGTCAAATTGATGACACAGAAGTGAGCACTCTGATACAAATAACCACCGTGTAATGTAACAATTTGCAGCATCCAAGTTTCACACGGTAGTGCATTCACATAAATTGGGTGAGGTGAAAAATTAGCGCATCTTGCATAATTTTATTGTCTTGGCTATCTTTATGTCAAAAATTATCAAAGTTGGTGGAAATTTGACAAAGTTATACCAAAATTTTTTTGGACTTTTTTGAGACACGGTGTACATATAAGACTCGTCATTGACTAACACAAAATCATCACTGTAAATTTCACCTAAGAAACAACTACAGAAGTAATGTTGAATGTACTGTAATTTCCACACAATGATGACAATGATAAGTCACGTAATTTCATAGAAAATACAACCTTTTTTCTTTTATTGTATAATTGATGAAATTACATGACTTATCAAGTTACTGTTTCAACCTATGAGTCTATTCAAAGACAATGATGAGAATGGTTATGAAAAGTCAGACACAAGTGGCACTGGTTCCAAGTATATCAATGCATTTCTTGTTTACCAAGCACATACAGTAAAGTCTCATAAAGTTATATATATATATATTATATCACTAATGCAAACAACAGCAAAAGCAGACTGACAGCAGCAACTACCTACACCAAACAACAGTGTTGATATACAGATATATACAACAAAGCAATGTCATTATACCAATCTTCAACAGACCCATTACTTAAAACTTACATGACAACAGTAACAAAATGACTTCTCATAACCAATATTGTAAAGTATAGTACTCGTTACTTCCTATCCATTACAAACTCCATTACGTATTCATGCCAGTGTGCATTACCATTTTACATGAACTGTATGCCATAACTACAGAATTAAGTAATAACAGTGTTATTTTCTTATAATTCTGCTTCATTAATTACTGTATAACAAAATTTAAAATAAAATTAACAACGTTTTTAAACAGTGCAAAAGCACCACACTTCAGCTTATTCATGCACTACTTAGAATTACAGATTGTTCAACTCGGCAAATTTCACGAATACACGTGATGCAAATCTTGACCACAAGGTATAAGTTTTGCAACAAAAAATGCAGTTAGATATAAGTTTTATAGCCCAGACATAGGACAACATTGACACTGGGTTATGGGCAGACTAGATATTGGAGTAACTTAAGTCAGCACAGAAAACCAGCTTGCAAACACCACGCACTGAACTTCAGCAGTGGGATGACAATAATCAACGTATGAACACACGCAGTGCATAATCAGAGCAACGTTATCTGCAGAGGTGGCAGGACAGTAGAGAAGGCACACTCTGTAGATCACACACACACACAAGTATGTTCTAAAATGTCGGAATTGTTACTGCGGCAAATTTTAAAGAAGCCTATGGAAATCAAATATACAGAGGAAGCATGTTCCTGTGTGTCTCTTGAGACAAACTGGCAATAAAACACAAGCATTTGAAGCAGGGATGTGACCAAGACCTTCACAGCCGAGACATTTAAAATTTTGTCAGAGACTTGACTGAGACGAGACGTTGCAGCTTCCAAGACGCTGGCTGAGACCTTGAAGATCCTGAGACTCTCGAGTCTCGGAAGCTTCAACGTCTCACTGAGACGTTGTCCAAGACGTATAATGAAACTCACTGAAAATTAACAAAATTATACAGATTAACTAACTTGCACCATGGTAAGTGCTTTCTATTTGTGATACTGCAGTTTTTTACAGCTCATTTCGACAATTATTACTGATAAGTCAATGGCTTGCACCATAAAAAAATTGCAGTGCTGAAGACATGGGCCAATATGTTTGTTGCAATTTGCAAGCAACTGAAATTAGTAAACTACAGCTGATTATAGCCTTATATGTCATCTACATTTGGCTGATAGTATTTAATCTAACATCATACACTTTATCTTCATTGCAACTAGATTATTTTATGACATGACATAATTCTGCTTTATGATTAATAAGTAAATGAAAAAGTAAAAACACTGTAGAGTAATATGTCTAAGCCATAAATACAAATTAAGGCATAATGTCATGCTGGTTAGTATCGGTCTAACTGCAGATATGCATTATGCATGGTGCGCGCCTGCACAAACTGTCTCAACGAGACACAACGGCCCGAGAGTCGAGACAGGACCAACTGGACCGCGACCGAGATATATTGCTCCGAGACCGAGATGAGACGCATCGGTCCAAGCCCAAGATGTTGAGGATTTTGTCCAAGATGAGACGTTAGTACGTCTGGAGACCAAGATGTCTTAACCGAGACCACATCCCTGATTTGAAGCAGTTTTAAACATTTTCGTGCAGGTGATGAAAATGTGGTTCATTGTGACTGTTAAATCGTGCATGCAAAGTAGTATTTCTCAGGCTACTTATTTACTCAGCCGTCCTGCCACCTTTGAAGAAAAGCTGCAGCACAACACTGCTTCACAACTATTCATTGCATAATGCTGATACAATAAGGTGGCTTTATTCTTGTGGTAAGTCATAATTCAGCAACACGCAAAATGGGCAGAAAACAAATATACAGCTGACTCTCATCTTATTGGTGACAGACCACCGAAACTGGAGGAGAAGCTGACTCCAGCACGGCCGGTCTCCTCCATGTCTTCACGGTCGGCGCGGACGTCAGCAATTGTAGAGACAAGACGCGTCCAGTCGTCGGTGCGTGGAACTGCCAGTGATGCATCGACGTCACAGATGTGAACACGGCCGGTCGTATCACCACCAGCGATCACCGTCCCGTTAGCATTCCACTGACACTTGTTCACCGCAACACTGCCGTCGATGATGGTCGTCGCTGCTGGCACCTCCGTATCTGTGTTGAGGTTCCACACATCCAGCCTGCCGGTCCCGTCGACGGCTGCAAACACAGCTGGATGCACGGGCGACCAGCGGACGTCACAGACATAGTCGGCGTTGTCCTCGAGTGACAGCAGAGGATGAGAGTCACGCAGGCTCCATAGCTTCACGGTCCAGTCGGTCGACGAGGTGAGGAAATAGCTTGAGAGGTCGACTGGTCCAGGAACATTGTGGCAGTCGACTCCAGTCACTGGGCCTTGGTGTGCCTCAAACACATCACCCGATGCTCCAGCCTTGGCACCATGCCTTGCTGCAGCGTATGCCGCCCCATCCTCACTGCCGACGACAAAGTTGTTGGAACCGCCTAACACAATATAAGACATTTTATTATATTACACACAACTATAGCATAAGAGTCTGTATGTAAGTTGTAGGATTATTAGCTAGATTTGATACTTTACTGAAATGGTCGTAGAAATAGTTTTGTTTATTTTCAACATGTTAAACTTTGGTACGATTAAGATGCAAGCACTGCTGTATTCACCTGCAACAAAGGAGAAGCAGGTCGCAGCAACTGATCGTGACTGATGGTGTTGAAGTTCCACTGAGTCTTGTGGTGCTGAGAGCATCTCAAGGCTCCAGAAACACGCCCGGCCGTCTGTCGAGATGGTTGCCAGACTGTGGGCATTAGCTGTGCCGACGACATGAACACAATACACCGGGTGTGTGTGACCGGTGGCCGACAACGGTGTCCGCTGAGCCGGAGTACGACGCCCGCTGCGGATATCCCACAGAACCACCTGCCCGGAGTACGTCCCTCCAATCACCAGGTTGGGATGAAATGGCGTGAAGCATGCAGCCATGACTGGTGACTGGCAGTGGAACACATACTCTGGCGATGTCTTCTTGTACTTGATATTCCAGACCAAAGCAACTCCCTCTGGCTCATGTGGGGCCTCCGCATTGCCATCATAGCTGGCTAGCAGCAACTCGGGGAATTCTGGCGACCAGTCAAGACTGGTAACAGTACGATGACGTGACCAACGTTCGTCGGAAAACTGACGACTGATACGCAGCTGCTCTCCTGCATCTGGTGTGACCTGGCCTGCATCGCCAACGTAGTCAGTGAAGATGTCCGTATCCTCCGCTATGGCACGTTCCATGACGCGAGATGCTCGGTCGAAGAAATGCATAAAGTCTTGTGAAGTTAGAACCTGCAAGATTTACAATCAAATAACTGCTTCAAATGCACAAAGCCAAGCAAACTGAATGATGATGATGATGATGATGAAGAACGAATTAATTTTAGTGTGGCGTTAAGTCCTAAGACTACAAGGACACGTAACAATAAGCCTAAACAGTGAAGTCATATAATAGTACTCAGTGCAATGAGACGTTGTTAGTCATGACTGTAAGACCAGGCAAAAAGTTCGGTTTTCAGTCTGCTACGGAAAACTTGCAACAACGGAGACGACTGGACCAACTCCGGCAGACTGTTCCAGACCGATGCAGCAGTTGCTGGAAAGGTGCAGTCGCCAATGGTAGAACGCACAGTGCGTGGAACGACCAGCGCTGATGTAAGCATCTCGAAAGCAAAGAAAATATGAGCATGACTTACTCATCTTACTATCAGTCAAATTTCAACTATGAAAAACACACACACAAGTTAAACTTGTATAACTAATTCATACAGAAACAGGTCAGCAGTTTATAGTAAAACGTATGGTACCATTCACATTTTTATAGTACTGGTACTTTTATTGCACCAGTACAGATGATAAATAAGAAATATTATTAGATTGTGACCAATCTAATGTACTCCTCATGCGCATCATTTTCTTTTGTATTCTTTCAAGAGCTTTTTCGTTCCTTTCGGTTGGTATTAGAGACCCAGCGTCTAATCGAGACCCGTTTAATATTATACTAATAGTGACTAGCGTCGAGGTCATTATCGGAAATTGTCTTCCCGAAGTTCACAAAATATTGCCCAATTTTAGGAACTGAGAGGAAAACTTTCCAATAATGGTCGATGATGCTTGTTGCCAGTTGTGTTGCTATACCTCAACGCATGCGTTTATCTAGTACCGTTGTGAAGATATGGCGCCTTAAACGTAATGGGGTCACGACCTTGAACTTTTGGCGTCATGTGACATCATCGGTCACGTGACCATTCGACTCCTGGGGTCGACTTCCTATGGGTGGTCCATAGTGACCATGCGTCTATCTGGCACTGTTATGCAGGTATAGCCATTTGAAGTTCTTCCAGGAAGGCTCTTCCTGGAACAGAGGTTGGTCATCGGTTGATCCTCAATATTACACTGATCTCATATACTTCTCTTTGCTACGTTAGGAATGCAGCGCACGAGGAGTAAAAATTATGTAATATAAATATATATAATATAAATATATATAAATAATATAATAATGCATGTATCTATCTGGAAGTACTGAGGCAACTAACTCAGGCTAAACTGAAAAATAGCTCCATTACATGCATGTCCACTCAATTTTTTTGAAAAAAAAATACAGAAAAAATTAGCAAAAATGTGTTAGTTTACCTGTCGACATTCATCCTCAGATAGCACCCTCGGTGGCAGCTTTTCCACTACTGACCCAGACTCTTCACCCTTCATCACCAAGTCAGGTTCAATGGGTTTTTCCGGATGGTGAGTAGTTTCCGACAAAACATCGACATCATCGACCATGGCTCCACGACCTGCTTCGCTATCTTCAGGCAAGCTAGCTGTCTGGGTCTCCTTGCTGTACTGAACCAGCTCTCTTGGTGGAATGCTTGTCTGCGTGATCTTCGATATCCCCAATGCAGACATTTGCCGTCGTCCCGCCACATCCAACACCCCGATGTCTGGTTTAACCTCCTCTTCCGATGGCTCTTGCTTGACTTTGACTGCTGCCTCAGGTGCATCTGCAGTAGAAATTCCCAGCTCCTTGAGAATGTCATCTGCTTCGATGCGAAGATCTTTCGCAACAGGGGCTCCACTGGGAGGGATTCCACCCGAGCCCAAAGAACCTTTTTTCTTTTCTTCCTCGGCGCGCTTCTTCTCTGCACGCAGCTGCTCGAGCTTTGCCTTCTTGCGTTCTAGCTCCGCTTTTCTGTCAGCCATTTTCCTGCAGCATCAAACGATAATTCTTTTTAAAAAGCAATAAGTGACGATAAATCAAAATGATTAAGACTTATTTGTATGCTGTAGCATGTTTCACTAACAAGAAAACTGGTACAACATCAAAAATATCTTTTTCAGTTATCAGTAACATGGACAAACCCATGTAGGCACAAAGTCCTTCTATATCCGTATCACGATATAACTGATTCCACTAATAACCTAATAACTTTTTTCCGATAAACTCCGACCTGTCTCCGGTTCCAGTTAATTCGGTGGCCCAATCAAACAACTTCTTGTTGTGCCCAAAATCTATCTAGCCGCACTTTAAATGGTACGGCGACACTTCATTGCGCGACAGTTAATCGGCGACAGTTCATCGGACGACAGTTAATCGCGATGACAACTAACCGAAATGACAGTTAACCACATAACACTTAATCGCGCGACATTTCATCGGACTGTACATCAACTATCCAATTAGGAAAACAATTCCAAACACTAACAATTCGTGCCGAGAAAAAAATATTTTCTGTAATTTTGAAAAAATGTTTGGTTGTGTAATTTGAATATGTTGCCTCTATAGTTACTGAAGTATTATTGTAGTGTAATGTAGGTGCGACTTTTCCATCATAAATGCCATTCACAATAATTCTAAAAACCTCAATCATGTCGCCATGCAATCTCCTATATTTCAGTATATGTAAGTTTCAAGAAATCAAGCGTTCTTTATATGGTAATTTACGTAAGGTAACGAGTTTAGTAGCTCTCTTTTGAATTTTCTCTATCTGTTCTATATCACACTTTTATATAGCGACCAGACAGAATTTGCATATGGAGATAAGACGGACTAAAGCTTTGTATAATAAAGTACAAGTACACTGTGTCTCAAAAAAACATCCCCAACATTTTTGACTGTAACTTGAAGACCAATTATCGGATTTTGATAATTTTTCACACAAATATTCCTGTCACAACTTGCCATCAAATGACCATCCAGCTTCCCACCTCACCCAATGTATGCTTATATACTACCTAGGGAAAGCAGATCAAGCAAATACGTGTTAGAAATAAACAGAAAACCTGAAAAAACATCAACCACATTATCAATCGTAACTTGAAGAAAGATTAGCAGATTTTAATAATTTTTGTCAGAATTATTTCTCACACTGGCTATTAAATAAGTGTTTTAGTTTCCAGTGTGTTTTAGTTTTGGCACTAGAAACCCAGCAGACTTTCAAAACAACTTAGTCCTACGTGTTATGCTACTCTGGTTTCATCAACTATCTGCCTTTATCTCATGGTCCATGACTTTATTCACTAATGTTTATTTCAATGCCCTCCTTGTGGCCGGACGATGGTAAAAGGTGGATGTGCCAATGTGCGAATCTGTGAATGTGGCAACGGGTGAAAGATGGATGTTGATGTGGAAAACATCTGCCTTTTACCCATCATACTCAGCTATGCCTCTGGACCAATAAACGGTGTATTAATTTGGGTGCCGCCATTTGGGTGCATCTTTTTGACGCCACCGTTTGGACGCCATGCTTTGTGGCTGGCACGTTACTGAAATTACCATACTCTGCATATAGTTTGAGTTAAAATCATAAGTTGGCAAAATAAGTCAGTTGGTAAATCTGGGTCTACAATAATAACTTTCTACTGCATTTAGTAGTCATCGTTGTCATCTGTTGTCGTTCATCGTCGTGTGACGTCACTGTACGTCATCGAAGTGCGCCGTCACTCGTCGTCATATGTCTTCATGCGTCATCATCATCATCGTGCATCGTCATCATCATAGCTACGTCGTCATCCTTCATCGTCATTGCGCAACATCCTCATATATCGTCTCTGCACGTTGTTGTCACGTGTTGTGTCGTCGACTTACATCGATGTCGCGCTTCGTCATCTATTGTACGTGTATGATTTGTTGCGAAAAAATTAGAAAAGCGTGAAGCGATCGTAAATATTTCTTCATTAGACATCTTTGGCAGACATCTAGACATCTTTCTCTAAGTGAAATCGGAAATTTGCGAGTAAGTGACCATGTGATTTCGCCGATTTTATCCGCATTTTACTCGTTGCCACATCCGCACATCCGCTTATTAGCAGTAGCCCTTGTGGCCCGTTGCTGCAATGTCATCAGTACTGTTGCAGTAATCTGCCTTACGAAGCCCAACGCAAACAGACCGAAAACGTTCAGAGTTAAAAACTAAGAAACTTACACAATTTAATATGAATTATCTGCTGGATTCAGTATACTGGCCAGGAAACCTTTTATAATTATTTATAAAAACAACAATACTTGACTCATATCCGCTATAACTAAATATCGCACATGACCCAATGTGACTTCTGCTTCTGTTCTGCTGAGGTACCGTACTACAATGTGCCATTTAGCAGTGGAGACAAGGCTCTAATTAAGAACTTATGACGGTTCAAAAATACAGTTTTCGGAGAATACTGGCAGAAACAAACATATCGTTTGATACGCCACATATTCAAAAAACAGATCTAACAAAGTGTAGCATCGTACAGATCATTCACTGCATTTTTGGTCGAAAGTGTACTTTGTTTACCAACATGCTTGCTCTCTATTATTGTTAGTTTTTCTTGCATTAGTCCTGTCTAAAAATACTCTTGGATCTGTCGTGTGCATTTTGCGACTTTTAATCACAAATGTAGTAAAGGTCAAAATATTTATAAGACACAAAATTGACCCGTTCACTATGGCAACGCCTGAAAAATAAAACTTTTTCATATTCATTAAAACTTTTGCACTTACATTTGAGTAAGTCAGTTGAAATATAAGCTTAGGTCTACTCTAAGCCTATACGCACAAAAACTACCATCCCGGTTTAAGCGGCACTATACTTTTTTGCAAACATAGGCCTAGGCCTATCACCTTTGTAAATCACCGCAATTTTCCACTAACTGTTTAACGGTTATTTGAACAAGTAGGCCTTAACTTGTACGAAGTTCACGAGACACGCGACAGCCTTAGCAGTTCCTGTTTGCAGGTTGTCTTGGTCTAGGCCTATCCCTAGCCATTTCGTCGCAATTCACTCTTAATGTGTGCCCCGCAGCCAAAAAAAAAATCGCAAAAAACAGTAAAACCTCATATTTCGGTTTAAAGTCATTCAAGGTAATCGGTGTTAATACCACCAAAAAGCTCGTCCCCAGTGCTTGTTATGATAAGCGGCATGTCTCTATCTGCAACTTTTTCACTCCACACGAACCAACAGCGGTAAAATAGTTACATTTTAGGGGTACCCTTTTTTGACGCTTGCGTGCGACGGCCTCCTTGAACTTGAGGGGTCAGGACTAGGACTGCTACAATTGACGTTTAATGCTGAAAATTTCTTGTACAGGTTGTCTTGGTCTATCTTCAGTCATTTCGGCGCAATTCACTCTTGAAATATGCGCCGCAGCCTAGAATCGCAAAAAATCACTAAAAGCCCCTATTTCACAGTCCAGTATCGATCAACGTCGTTGATGTGGTGTCAATCGAAAGGGCGTATATACCTTCATATTAGTGACTAATAGTAATCTAAGCACTATCTCGCACCGTTTCTGAGATACGGCGACTTATTGGCTCAAAATCTAATTTTTTGTACCCCCATTTTATTCAGCGCCCTCGGTCGGAGTGACCCCTTCCGAATTTCGGAAAACGCTTTACGGATCCTAAAACTAGAGTCCTTGTGGCAGTCAACTATAAGGATTTCGTGATCATAGCTTGCGTCGTTTTGACACAATACCGCAGTGTGACAATCGGACAGACGGACAGACAGACAGACGGACACTTGGACCACGGCTTAGACGCGCAAAACATTCTGTTGTCGCGCGTAAAAATTGAAAAATAAAAAAAACTACGTTACAAAATGAGTTGTTTAAAATTAACAATACGCTGTTAAACGTAGTAACAACTGTGATCTAAGGTAAAGTTTTGCGAATAGCAAGCTCGATTTTAACACGTTTATGCAAACACACGCCAGACACCCCTACGACAAGATACATGTAAACTGACTCGTAAGTTACTTTTTACGATCTTTCGATATTCATTGTAAAACGGAGGCAAATACGCTGACAGAAAGACAGTCGTGATGTCCTTCCGCACGTGTGTTCGTAATTTTTTGCCGTGATATCTATGGCACGCATTGATGAATTTTCATTTTCACCACGTTTTTGCCACCAGTGCATATTAGGATACAGATAAACTTATTAGGTTAATTATGGGGTCAAAAAGTCATAGGTTAAGGTCACATCATGTCCACAAGTCAATATTCGGGACGATTCTGCGATGTCTGCGGTATATGCATTAATAGACATTGGACAGACATTTGCCTGTGCTGCATATGTGGCCAAAAATAGACTGATTATAGTTGGAGTGAAATAGGTCAAAATTCAAAGTTCAAGCAGGCGGAGACATTTTACATAACTCGTCACCGTGCGTTGAATCCTAGCTGTCCCGTACAGAAATAAAGAGTGTCACTTTTCGGCCTTGAGCAATCCGAGCTTGCGTCCGAGCCACCGGCACTTCTCCTTGACCTCCTCCTGCATGAGGTTAAAGCACATGGCAATCAGGGAGAGACCGAACGCCAACCAGAGCACACAAAGAACGAGCTTCTCGTGCGACGACCACTGATCCATGTCCGTGCCTGGCACCACGTCACCGAAACCGATCGTCGACAACGTGATGAAGCAGAAATACGACCCTGTCAGGTAGTCCCAGTCCTCAAACGACGCGAACATCGCCGAGCCGGCAATTATGTACGTCGCGATAATGATGAAGCAGACGGAAATCGGGACCGAAACTTTGGCCTCGGCGGCGGCCACGTGACCAACCACAACGCCGTCCTCGGCGGGGTGGTCGTCGTCGTCGACGCGGAATAAAATGGGGCCGGCCGAGCCGTATAGTGTAGACGCCGGCGGGGCCCCAGTGATAGACTTTTCACCCCAGCGGTAGCTGTTGGAGCGGCTGATCAAACTGTTGTACAGCCGGGCATGGTTGCTGTACGACGTCAATAAATAGTCAGCATCATTATCATCGTTGTCGGAAGCGCATCGACGGCTGACGAAACCCCGAACGGCACCAGTTTCCAAGTCCAGTTGTTCGACGCTGTCTCCGTGCGCGGTGAAGAAGGACTCCTGGGAGCCTCCAAACTGCGACCCGCCGAAGTCGACCGACCCTTGCCGCGTCAGTCGCGCCGTCGTCATCACCGGTGTGGCCGGGCACTTGAGCTTGAGGATGGGCGTCGCGTCGGCGCGCTGGCGTCGCACTCTCCGCAGCAGGTTGCCCACGCCGCCCGTCGCCGCCGCCGCCGACGCTGTGGCCGCCAGTCCGCCGACGCCAGCGTCAGTCGCCGTCACTGTCACGTTCCGTCGTAGCGTCTTCCGTTCCTGCTGCTCCGCCGACGCCGACTTCGCTTGCCTCGTCGAGTGACTGCGCACCAACGCCTTCCGCTTTCGATCTACTTCCGGCACCGCCAAAGCCTCGGCGGCTCGCCGTTGCACGTCGGCAGTGTCCTCCTCGCTCTCACACTTCAGAGTAGTTCTGCCGTTTTTTCGCGGCGCCGCCGATTTTGCAGCAGCTTTTGTCGACATCCGACCGGCATTTGCGCAGTCTGCTGACGTCATTCGAATTCCACTTGCGCCGCTGCAGTCGCCCGCCGTTTGACTTGATATTTTTCGCTGTCGCACGCTGCGCCTGTTTCGCTTGTATATCCCACGCACGCGGTCGCGGCTGGCTGCGGAGTCCGCCTGCGAAAACGACTTCGACTTTTGTACCTGCGAAGACGACGACGACGACCTCTTTGCCGCTTTTTCGCCTTCGCGACAAGCGCCTATCGTTTTCTGCCTCTTGATTCGGTCCGAAGCTGGGACTACTGCTTCCGTATCGTTGGCAGCGCCCGGCCCACAATGCACCTCGGCATTTTTTTTACTGCCGGTGCGGGCACACGACCTCTGGCTAGGCTCTGTCAAAAGCGCGACATCGCCGGCACTGTCGCCGACGATGTCGGTCTCTTTGGCGTCCAGGAAGTTTCTCAGCAGACGTCGACGAGTTTCGTCATCGCCGCTAGGTGGCGCCGCGTCAGACCGGAAGTCGACATCGCGCACGTCGTTGCGCGACGTCGACTGCGACACTGAAGCCTCGTCGTCGTCGTCGACAATGTCCGTCTCGCGTATGTTGGTGAAGGCGTGTTCAATGATGTCGGACAGGAAGTTGGGTGGTGGTTCATCGTAAGACGAGCGGCCGCAGTACGAGCTGACGAGGGCTTGTTGGTCCGTGTCCGGGTGTGCGCTGACGGTCACGGCCGACATCTCGTCCAGACCCGGCTGTAGACTGAACTGACCGCCTCCTCCACCAAGGACGATTTCATTGCGAGGTGAAGAAATCTCCCGCCGCCTTCTCTGCTCCAGCTTCATCATCATCATCATCATCATCATCGTCATCGTTTAGTTTGCCAAAGTAACTAAACATGTCACAACTTCAACTTCGCTGTGAAAAATAATGCGACAGAAACAACAAGATAAAAACGGACTGTACTTAACAATCTATCAGCTAGGCAATTAATCAATCAATCAACCAACTAGTTGATTAATCAGGTATTTATTGAACACATATTTCAGCATAAGTGATGTATCACATTTGAAGCTAGTTACATTTTTTATTAAAACACACAAAAACGCAGCAGAAAACGCAAAATACAGCATAATCACTAAATTCTAACGAGTAGATATTACACCACAAAAAGCAGGATGAAACAAAAGTACAGTAAAAATCAATTCTCTGTCGAATTAGTAACTGCGTTAAAAGAAGTAAATAACACGTAAAACATACACAGTTAAAATCGTAACAAAAACCAAAATCAAAATACTGCCATAGTGTCATATAGGAAACAATAGCTATAGTTGATACGATTAAGAGCAAATAAGACGAATAAGCTATAAAAAAATCAACCTTCTTGTGTTTGCGAGCGCATTGCTGACAGCAGCACACGTCGCAGCAGATTCGTTTGTAGAACCAGCGAAAGCAATCGGCCATGAAGTTGCCGATGTTGGACAGATAGAGGAACGTCAGGGGAATGCCGATTACGGCGTAGACAATAGTTATCAGGCGACCCCACTTTGTCTTCGGCGCTATGTGCCCATAACCTGCGTTGACAGACAACACGATGACAATAATCGTTATTAGACCTATGAGTAATGTGTCTATCTGCTTTCGTTGTAAAGAACGTTTTATTTGGCCGTCGCGGTAACACGTAGAATGAAAAACACATTCAAATATGTTTAGAAAATGTCTTGTGTTTTATGGTATACATAACCAACAGGACAAATGTTGGAAAAACGTTATATTGTTTGGTAAGAATACATTAACTGCAAGATGGCCTACCGACACGAAATCGATTTTAATGAGACAAACATGTTAAAAAGAATGTACGTATGTCGTTCGCACGCGTTCTCTTTCGAAAAAGCCAATGACAGCAGGCGAGTAAAGCAAAGCGTAACTGTTGCGCACGCGAAAGGAGAAACAAAAGCAGAAGCAGAAGGAGAATCGCCAAGGCTCGACCGCGTACACAAATAAAGACGTTGTTATCTACGTGCACTGGAGGTATCAGTAGCTCATTCGTCATGCCAATCAGCTGCCACTTCCAAATCTGCAAAGCGCTTCTGGCCATGAGTTTGACTCATGCAAGCAGCGATATAACAGCAAGTACCCGACCTTTACCTCTACTTTTGTAGACCTTTGTATATAATCAACTTGTCTCCATTCAGCACCTTGGCGAGGAAACGGATGCAAACTGCATGACACAAACTTGCTGCTTACCGTAACAAGCACTGCTAACGAGCTTTCATGGCAGATGTTGTCGCGCGTCACGTGAGCAACATTGATGACCTTGAACGACTTTGAGATTTAAAAAAGGAGCTTTGGGCGAAGTTTCGCAATTTGTATCTACGGACGACGCATATTTTGACAGTGAATTTCATCGAAATTCCCAATTAAAGACAGACCAGGACAACCTGCATATGAAATATTAGCGTGGCAGCACCAATGCTGTAGCTCGTCACTTGAGCATTAGGCCTACTCAAATTACTTGTTTAGTGCCCGTCAAACAACCATAAAATGATTTCCTGAGAAGATACGTTTTGAGCCGCCTACGAGTGCGAATACAACACAGGTATCAGACGTCGCATTCTGCTGCAGGTCTGCTGCGAGACAAACTTTTCTGGAACCAATATTATGCGTTATCATTCGTATTATGGCATTCGTGTAACCAGTAGCAGTAACCACTTATAGCCTAGGGGGGCAGGCCGCAGGCATCGCACTGGCTTGCCAGCGGTCACGAGTAGTCACAGATATCAGCTGATGCGATATATCTGTTGTTAATAATAGCCACCGGTGACTGAGCCGACTAAATGCCAAATCAGCTCGAGCATCAAACTTCGCACCTGTTGGCTGCTGACGCTGTGGCCACTGCAGTAGATAGGTCCACGTTGTACTTACTGACCACGGATACAGCTGTTGCAGGGGCACCGGACAGAGTTCGCAGTGATGGGCAAATCTTACTATAATGCGCGTAGAGTCTGCTTGTTTGTCTGTCTGTCAGCCTCCTCTAGCGCCTTCTCTGTTGCACGGTCGCGAACCCCGATCGCGGCGTTTGAGACTTTGGGTCTTAGGTAGGTTCCCCCCACCTTGACCCCCACCTGCCCCCACGGGCAGCTTGAGAGGGCGGGGGTTGAGTTGCCGGGTCTTCTTTCCCCGCTGATTCTGTCAAGTTCGTCAGTATAGTGTTCAGCTTCGTGGCGACATCTGGTGAATGAAGGCCACTTAAAGGTCCCAACCTAAGGCCTTAAGGCCGGTGTCCTATTATAGTACCGCCTCCCTGAAATGTCTGCCCTCCGGAGGATCTGTACCGGTACAGAGTCTCCCCCGAAGGAGTTTAACCCGGTACAGAGCATATTATAGATTCGCCCTCACCATTACAGACTCTCTCCCCCATGACAAACTGTTCCCTTCTATCTAATGCTGCACTATGAAGTTATGAAAGCTAAGTAATAAAGAAAGAACTTTACTACAGCATTATCTTTGTCTGTGATCATCACCACCATCATCATCATCTGCTAACATTGTCATTAATTTCATAGTCTCTGCGACGTGTGCCGGCTCACGTTGGCAATTGGATCAGTGGCGCCCTTTGCACGTTATTACAACCGCGTACCACGTACTGCGTACAAGCCCTCCCAAACTATTGCGTGGATTCATTTCACTAGCAAAGTAACCCGCTTATAGGCCGGGTACTTTGCTAGTTAGAACCAAATAGACTGCTCGTGTTTTAAACTAAATGACGACAACGACGACGACCATAATGATGACAACGTACGATGGTGACAATGGTAAATTAAAATCTCATAATTAATCGACGTGACTACAGATAGATAGTTCCACATACGTGCATGCGTTCCACATACAGTTAAGTCTCAGATAGCGGTCAAACGCGTCAAAAAAGTTGTTTTACGTAGAGTAGAATTATTTGCTTATTTATTTATTTATTTATTATACGGCTTAAACACAGAGAGATATTACTGAAATTGGTTGATTATCGCTGGCGGTTATGCCGTCTTTACTCTTGGTATTTAACCAAGCTATCCACGCCACTCTCTCAATCTGGCCATCCCTCCGTAACTTGAAAGGCATAATTAGTAATACAATACAATATAATACATATTATTTAAAGTGAAAAATGCCTATAGCACCGCAGTCACTTTACATTCAACTGTGAAAAAGGAGAAGAACAAGAAGTTTAGTCATAAATGTTCGCTGGCACTTTGAAAACGTCACTTCTGGGTTCTGACGGCAGACTGTTCCAAATTCTTGCTGCGGCGACGGGGAAAGCTCATTCACTGAACGTGGAGAGCCGCGTCATTGGTACAGCCAGTGCCGAGGTCGATAACGAGCGCAGGCGTTGACGTTGCCGACCAGGGAGTCTAGCGACAAGCTGCAGAACGCCAGCCAGGTAGGTAATAAATAATAGCGATGGATAGGGCCACTACTAGGGAGGAAACAGCAAGTTTATACTGTACTGAAAATTTAGTCTTGCTTTTCACGCGCACGTAATCGTACCAAGTGCTTCCGATAACTTGCCGAAGATTCGTCATTCAATTGTTTTTTTTTGATTTGGTGGTTGCAGTCAACCACTGAATCAAATACGTGCTAAACCGTACGTTTCAGATTTACCCATCACTAGGAGACGGTCTCGCACCTGCAGGCCTACCGAGATCTGACGTCAGAGCCTCGAAGTGAACGCGAGATGGTCGGTACTCGGTCCGTTCTTGAACCCTATAGTCTCTACTACCACTACTAACTGCCACCAGACTACGTGCGCCCATCACGCCCAGGTCTGCCACACGCACGCGCACGCGTAGCTTATGCGGTGTTTACACCATCCAGCAAACGTCCAGCAAACGTCCATCTCCATTATAACATATAGCAGCAAACTTCCAGCAAACTTCTAGCAAACGTCCAGCAATTCACGTGTATTTTGAATACGTACATTTGCTGGAAGTTTGCCAGAAGTTTGCTGGACGTTTGCTGGATCGTGTAAACACCTTATTAGGCATATATGCGCTATTAATGGCAGCATGTTTGTGAGATATCGAGTGCACCGATCTCGATAAAGGCCAAGCCCAAACTGCACTTAGTGCGATTTGTTGTGAATTTCTGCATTACCTGCTGTACATATCCACTGCAACACTATGACTGCTTAACATTCAGAATGTTGTATAGCTTGCTGCACTACATAGTGAGAATGATCAGAATTAGGATGAAATTTTCGCACATATAATTTGGTCAAAATGAGCGTCGCGCACGCAGTTGCTAGTTCGCTATACCAGCCCCAGGGGTCATTTAAAAATATGTCACGCTTTTTTGATTAAATTTGACCCCCACTCTCCCTCTGTCGCAAAATGTCACACATGGCCAACCCCCCTATGAAAAATATGTCACAGGCCACAATATCCCCCTCAACTGTATGCATCTTACCGAATGTAGCCATGGCTTGCGGTGGATATGGATATCAATGGATATATCCATGAATATTACGCTGACGTACCTGTTAGTTAAATTCACTATTTATATAATATTTCCCTCTCCGTCGTTCTTACTGTTCGTTTTTTTGTTTACTTATGTTATTGAGTCAAATAAATAATCAGTGACATCAGACGTCATTATTAATCAGCCTAAATTAATTTATTAGCACTATAGCACTATAGCACTATAGCAGCAACAGATCTTAATCTTCGGTGTTTTAATATTGTTGATTTTGCAACAGAAGGTCTATCCATTTGTGAGTTTATTTGTAATATTTTTTATCAAATGGTGACAAAATTACAGACATTTTTGCTTACTAACTAGTAGGAAGTACAAACCAAGTGTTTTTCAAAAGCGTCTACTCTACCCTATGCATGTAAGCGTCACGAATGCAACCATCGTCTAAGAAAACAAAAATCCCAACTGTTGCTGAGGTGTGCCGACCCCACCGCTTAGGAAAATTTGATTTAGTTGAAAAACGACGAAGTTAAAGACTTTTAAACATGACCACTTACCGATTTTTCAGCATTTAAAAATGTTCCGGCTACAACACAAATTTAATAACATCATTGAAACAACACAGTTAACTGATGATCAGATGCCAGAATTCCATTGTCACTGCAAATGTTCGAAGTGTTCACCACCAACTCCAAGCAACAACAACAGCCTCCAGTTGCCTTACTTGAGAAATCTTTTACAGCCTTGTCGATCGGTCCCTGTGGCAGGTTGCCCCAGATAACCTGAAGCGCTTCCTTGAGTTCGGCGCTTGTTTTCAGCTTTGTTTTAAGCTTGCAGTAAGCCTCCAACATTGCACCCCATACGTAATAGTCCATTGGGCTTATATTCGACGAATTTGGAGGCCATTGGTCTTTTGTGACGATATCTGGACAGCTGGCCCGCAGCCAGTTCTGTGCGCTGCGCGGCGTTGCGCGCTGTGTGTGCTGACGCGCCGTCTTGCTGGAAGATGAATCCGGTGGGTAGCCGGCGATTGCTGAGGAACGATAATTTAGTGATAATTTATAAACAATACAAATTGCTGTTTATCCAAACGTCATTGTGACGTCATTGGCAGTAACGTGTGACCAGTTTTTGAAAATTAAATAGCATTTTTATCATGAACATTTTTGAATGCCGAAAAATCGGTAGGCGGTCATGTTTAAAAGTCTACAACTTCGTCGTTTTTCAACAGAATCATATTTTACTTGGCAGTTAGATGTAGAAGGTTTCAGCAAATAAAATCGTAAAACTTTATATTAAAATCTCAAACGGTTGCTGAGAAAACGGCGAAAAAACTTAGGAGTCCACTTTTTTCTGCCGCACCCTGTACTTGCCAAATGGCACCTAAATTTGTCTAGCGGTTTAAGCAGGGTATACACAAATGTGACAAACGACTGACAGATACATGCTACGGAGAAATGTATAGCTATAGGCCTAGGCTAGACGGAATCGCTGCCGCGCAAACGATTCCGTCTAAAAACTACAGACATAAAACATAAAAACTAGAGATAACAAACAACTAAAAAAAGAAATTATAAAATACAATGTGCGGCGCAAGTTGTTAGTTTTTCGCAAGCAGAGAAGCAAGACGGATGGTTAGGCCTGCATGCAGTGACGAAGATTTAACGCTTGCGGTGCAGACCGATTTACATAGGACGTGAAAAAATGACAGCAGAAGTTCGCCGCAGTCGTCGGCTCACGCGAATTATTTTCTGATGCTCATGCAAGAGTGCGACCGGTAGATCTAGTGGACTGTCGATCAGCCATTCTGTGAATTTTTCGTGTCCGTTCGATTCCGTCGGATGCATTAATAAACTGAACCCTTGTTAGCGGTATAGGGGTTTGGTCTACTGGTAGGCTAGTTCCTGTCACATCGTTGGGCGCATCAAGTAGCCTATCAACAAAGTTATCCTGTGCTAAGCCACGTTAATACCGGGATGGGTATTGGGTGACCATTCGCGGGTATTTAACCGAGCCAGATAACTCAACCTACTGGTCATCCCTCAGTGGGTAAGCGTAATGAGTATGAGTACTAGCGATGTTACGGTCACCGCTACGAAAGCTATAAAACAATATGCTAATTATACAGATGGCTGTTGACGATCAGCGTCTTTAACTGACTGGATAAATAGATAAACAGTCGTACATCATTTTAGTACTATCGACAGATAAGTTTAGTCAATAAAAAACACTAAACACCGATATTAGCAGTAGTGTTTGTTTTGCTAGGTAATGTACGTGGTCACACAATAAAGGTGCGGTGGGCGGAAGAACTTCACGTTTACGCGCCATAAATTTCTGCTTGTAGCAGTAAAAGAACGGTTAAAATCGGTGCTAAATTACCGAATTTATCCCAAAAATAAAACTGGGTATCCTTTTTTTGGACCACCCTGTAAGCCTAAGTAACCTACCACCGAACTGTGACAAAAGCAAAAGGCGTTAGATTGACACCGTGCCAGTATCGTCAGCAGTCTGAACGTGACGTGGTGGTGTGTTGCTTGCATGGTTTCACTTTTCCGTCGGCAATTCCCGACTTTGGAGTATATAGTTCTTTCTGCCTGCGAGTCGCAGATTTAGCCTAGGTCTAGATAACGGCAACCAGCTGCACCGACACGAAACACAGAGCATATGCCCGGAAAAGAGGACGGAACCTTGAGAGATAAGCTGTACCCGTTCTTTTAGTGCCGGTGGGCAGCATGCTGGCCGTCTGGCTTAGCCAATAGACGTGTTATATAGTACGTCGTAACCCACACAGTATAGTTGATTGATCTCACAGCCTAGGCCCCTATACAATACAATGCTTCAAGAAATACAACTAAAAAGTAGCAAACAGCTAAACAAGAATAAAAGTAGGCTAAAACCTAACATAAAACTATGATCTACAATAACTTGAATTAGGCCTACTAAAATTTTTAACGAAATGTAGAATTGCGCCCATCAATACCGCAACTAGGGCCTAAGGATTTGACCATTCGGCGATCGTTTCAACGAGGTCGAGAACTCAAGCCAAAAACGAACCTGGCCCATTTCAAGGGTTACGGAACATTTGTGGTGTTTTTGTTTTTGTGTTTTTGTGCGAAAATGATATTTATAGTCCAGCGTTTTAATCAGTCAATCAATCAATCGATTAAAAAAGAAATATTATTAGATTGTGTTAGAAACGTAGCGCGCGAGGAGTAAAAAATAGCACTGATAAAAATGAACATTAATTTATAATATATGCCCAAATATTTAAGATAAAACTTTATAATATGTCACAATTAAAAAACTTTTTGCGTGCGGGTGAACGGTATGCAAACTAGTAATTTGCGCTAAGTTAACGTGGCGCGCGACAGCATTGTTGCTGCCACGTGGGGAATCAGTGTAGAACGTACAATACAATAATAATACGTGTTTTAAAAAAGTACCCAAATTTGAGATCTCCATACGTGAAATTCCTTGAATCTAAAAGGTCAAAACTCAGACGGTTAAAATCTACGTTTTATGCCAAAAAATGCGTATGCAGTTTGACATGGTTCATCTGTATAATCGTAATGTTAGTGCAATTTACTGTTGAAATATGCGTTGCAGGCAAAAATCGCAAAAAATCACTAAAAACCCTTTTTTCAAAATGTTGGGAAATTTTAAAAGCTCGTCAGTAGTGATTGTTACGATAAGCAGCAAGCCTATGCCTTCCTGCAACCTTTTTCACGCAAAATTTGTGGATATTAAGAAAAATCGCTCATTTTCAAAGAATGCCTATATTTGACGCCCCCCACATAAAAAAACTCCTTAAACATAAAAGGCTGCATTTCAACTAC
>Ga0209671_1000631_pt1 | contig 24725 bp, 15 predicted proteins | sample WorMetHERISLAND2_2_FD_187401 | JGI IMG/M metagenome (GOLD analysis project Ga0209671, IMG submission 187401) | Marine gutless worms symbiont microbial communities from Max Planck institute for Marine Microbiology, Germany - Olavius geniculatus... | ecosystem: Host-associated > Annelida >... | reverse complement strand
GGCCCCTGGCTTGTTCGCCCTCTGGCCGATTTGCCCCCTGTGCCTGGCACCTCCTGGCTTGTTCGTCCCTGGTTTTTTCACCCCCTCACCTTGGACGTTTCGCCGCTGTTGAATACCGGTAATTTGACATCAAGGTTTATACGTACCGTAATAATTGTCTTTAGGTCTAGACAGTTTATGCATGATGATGAGAATAAAGGATTGTGTGAATGTTTAATGCATTGTTCAATTCTGAAATAAAATCATTATAGGCCTATACCTGTATTTTATTATACAGAGTTTTAGTGCGCTTTCTTGCCTTAGAATGTTTGCAATGATGTCTAACGCTGTCTATAGATCTAGGCATTCGTCAAGCTGTTATTAGGCTTAGACCCAAGTGTACCTGTAAGAATTCATTTCAAAGGAAGCTTGACGTTTACACATTAACCCAGTTTTAAGCGTTCTAGGTATAGGCTATATATAATAGTTCCGCCTCTGCAATGAAACCAAAGATTACTGACTTTGTGAACTGTGATCACTTATTATTGAGTTTGTCAGGTATAACGTTAATTGAAGTTATAATGGCTAAGATGATGATATTATGCAAAGTTCACTCATTTTTTACTTCACCTAATTTGTGTCAATGCACTACCGTGTGAAACATAGATGTTCCAAATTGTTGCATAACGCTGAGTTATTTTCCAAGTGAATGATGTAATGACTTAATTAAGCACAAAATAAATCTCGGTGTTAATTATTTAGCAGAATTATAAGTTTGTTCAACAACTCACTTGCATATCATCAGAATTTATGTCCAAAGTGGGCCCCACATACAAAGACAATGGCTTAGATGCAACATCACTGGCTGATAGTGGAATCAGCAAACGACTGATCAAGTGGCATTCACTTATCGATTAGACGTGTTTAAGCTCATCAGTCAGCTATTTTGTTGTCTGCTTTTTTACCATAAAATATTTAATACCACAAAATTATTAAACTATCTGGGACCCTCTGTCGAACTGATGAGGCAGAGGTAAGCAGTCTGATACAAATAATTACCACGTAATGTAAAAATTTTGAGCATCTATGTTTGACATGGTAGTGCGTTGACATAAATTAGGTGAGGTTGTAAGTGAATGCATCATTCTATCGTCCTGGCCATTTTTGTGCTAAAAGTTATTAAAGTTGGTGGAAATTTGACAAAGTTATGACAAACACAATTTTGACTGTTTTTTTAGATGCAGTGTATATTTTATTCTGTTATAGAGGGATCTTCATAAACTGATCTTTAGGTTTGATAACATAAATAAACATTATTACATGACTGAGCTGTGTGCCCCAATGCCACACAGAGAATCAAGGTAACTATCTTCGGTCATCATTCAGCAATTAGTCGGCTATTCTGACATTGTAGTCCTTGCTCCTTTTCTGTGTCCAGGCCTAATGTTTCAGTGCTGGCACTTTTAAGCACGGTTTAAAAATCTTTTATTTCTTAATGACTTTGATGCTACAGCACACTGGAAAATTTTTGTGCCTCTGCGCTGTATAAAGTTATTATTACAGTGTATTTTATACACATTGTTTTTGTCTGTTGCTGAGTATTGTTTCATGTTGAGAATGCTCAGTTTTTTGGGCTTTGTGCTCTGTACAGGTCAGTGATAAATGATGAGGCTTTCAAAAACTGGGACAGCAGTGTACATGCACCTAGTGCTGGCCTGCAGCAACAGACTATGGATGCCGAGTCATTCATGGCTGCAGTGGAAGCTGATTGTCGTGAGAGAACCGAGAGGAGAAAGATCACTGAAGCAGCTGCTGAGAAGCTGAAAGTAAAAGGCAATGAATTGTTTCAAGCTGGCGATTATGTGAAGGTTGTCTGACGTTGCGTTTCATTTTGCAGCACATGTTTCTCTTTCTCTTTTCAACGTTGTGTATTGAGTTTAGTTGCAGCATGTTGGTAGGGCATTGGACTTGTGATGAGTGGTCATAATTTTGATTTCTAATTTTAGTCAGATGACTATTAGGCATCAGTTCTAGGCAAATTGTTCACACACATTAGCTTTTCTCACCAAGCACTATATATTGCAATTGGTCAAAAGGCAGTGGCATTTTGAAGCTAGGAAGTTAATCGTACATCTACGGTTTGACACTAAGATGTTTTCGGTGGAGCGTTGAGATCATAGTGCATGTATATTGCAACTAATTGTTAGATTAAGGCTGCGTTCACATAAACATGAGTACAAGTCTGGCACCATACGGGTTCCCATATATGAGTTCCGGCAAACACAAGTTTGCGTGTATTTCAATGGCGGCCGTTCACATACATACGAGTACGGGTTACTGGTAAATTTCACTCGTATGAGTAGTTTCTGTGCACGTTGTGTTTTTATCCAACCCGTGCGAAGTAAACTGCCCGTAAATAGCACCAATGTAATTTATAAAAACTGCGGCACATATTTGACGAGAGAACTGATGTCATCGTAAAATTATTTATCTTTAGAGGTGTGCAGTTGGTAAAATTATTAATGATGTGATGGAATATTGTTGTTTTAATGACGAAGCATTACTTTGATTCGATTTAATTCAATATGGCAGACACTCCTTGAGTTATGTGTTGGTACAAGTGACCGTGAATGCTCCACTCGTACGATTGAAGCTTCTGCTTGCCACAAACGGAAACCCGGACTCGTATTCATACTCGTACTCGTGTTTATGTGAACGCAGCCTAACACCTTTTAACTTTACTCACTTATTTTCTTTACTAACTGGTTCATCCAATGATGAGCTCAGTGGCCTTGATAGGGAGATGGGCAACTGAACACCCCATCTACAAGCCATATCGGACATACTTTACTTTTTACAGTGTGCAGTTTGCACATTTTGCTCTACTTAGGTCCGGTTTTTCTATCTCCGGTCAAATCAAATTTGATCTCCGATTTACTGATCTTCGATTAACTTGATGTTCAGAATTGATCGTCAATCAACTGTGTTTCGTTTTTCCATGCATTTTCGATCGGTTGACGGCAGATCGGCGATTAGCCGATCTGCCGTCAACTGAGCCTACTTTATGCCAATCTGATTGGCTGACAGTGACCTCAATTTGCGGTGTTGCGCTAAATTACCCAGCATGCGCTGTGAGTGGACGCTGTAGCCAGTAAACGTCGTCATAGCAACAATATCAATGATATCGTCTGCTGTCAAAAATACGTTCTATCGCAAATCAATACGGGAACGTCTATCCATTTTGTTTCTTCACAAAACACCATGCACAGTATAAATTGATCAGTAGTGACTGATTGCCATGCCTGGAACTTTATTTTAATGCGTGAATTGCCGTTCTGACCGGCGACGCGAAGCGATGTTTCTGATGCGAATAAGCAACGAACTGCAGATCGCCACGTTTAATCGTCAATTATCTGACTTGATCTGCCAATATTCGGCCATCATCTTGATGGGAGATTTGATGGACGATTAGTCGCTTATTGGCGATGGAAAAATGGTTATTGAGATGATCTCAGATCAAGTCCCAAAGTTGATCGGAGATCAGTTTGATCGGCCATCAAATGTGCATGGAAAAACGGGACCTTAGTCATTTGGGTGGTCAGCGTTGATGAGCGTCAGCTCTTCTGGCAGGCCACCTTCAACTCATATTGCTGTAGATAATTGTGTTCACTTTGGTTTGGTAACTAAATGTTATTGTTATTGTTGTTATTGTTGAAGTCTGTGGAGTTGTATACGGAAGCATTGTCACATGTCAGACATTGGACCGCGCTATACACTAACCGTGCACAAGCTTATTTGAGACTTGAGAATTTTGAAGTGAGTTTTTGCAGATTTTTTCTGTCACTCGGTTTTTGTTTTCCTTTTTTGCCTTTATTGAATTTTACTTACTATCAGCTCTGTTGTGTTTATGTAACATATCTTACCTGTGTAGTGTGCATTTGTGTTCTGTGTGAAGGGAATCTGTGAAATAAATACATTTCCAAACTCTCTCCTGTAATACCAGAATTTTGTTTTTTTTTCACCATTTTCTGTTATAATAGTTTTCATTGTACTTGTCTGTAAGAACTTTATACACACTAGTCATGACTGCAGTCAACATTTGAAATCAAAGGTAGGTACCTGATAGTTAGGTACCTGGTGTTTGTTTCTGGATAAGAGCTACTTACATCACAAAATAGCAGCTGTTACATAGCTTTTCTTTAATCACTGTTCAGTTTGGGTGTTTTTGTTACTCACTTTTGACAACATGAAACTTGACTGCATAAAAGTGTTTTTGTTGGCATCAGTTTGATTAAAATTTTGTTTGTCATTAAAACTTTTTATTGATAATTTATGTGATTAGTTGTTAATAATTTAGCAGCACAAATCAGCGTGTGTTGTACTGCACTGTGCATTTTGCATAATATTGCATTGTAAGTAAATCTACTGCTGTGAGCCTGTGATATAATTACTGTATGTGCAGGCAGCATTAGAAGACTGCAGGTGGGCATTTAAAGTGGACGAGAAGTGCCTGAAGGCTGCAGTAATTGAGGGCAAAGCGTACGTAGGTCTGAAACAGTACGACAAAGCGATAGAATGCTACAACAAAGCAAAGACCATAGATCCAAAGAAAGAAGGCGTCGTGAATGGCTACATTGAACGTGCTCGAATCCGACAGATGGCGGAACAAGATGAACAGACAGCTAGTCAGACATTCGAGGCCAGCTCTGGCGGCGGGTTAGTTAGTGTACTTGAGAAACTGAGGAAGCCCGGTCACCCAATGTTGTATTACATCGGCGGCATGGAAGTGATCCATCAGAAATTAGGTAATGATGTGGTTGCGAGGACGCTGTTTTGCAGCAGTGGTGGTTTTGAGTTGGCCGATGGTCATCCTGAAATCGTTCGTTGTCTTAACGCAAAACCGGGTAGTTTGAATGCATCTGATGTTGAGCTGACAGCTTTGTACATTCGTGTTCTGCATGAAGCTTGTGTTGACAATGATGAGAGCCAGTGTCACTTGTTGGCGATGAAGCAGCTGCCACAACAGTTGATGGGGTAACTGTTACTATCAGTACTACTGCTACTACATGTACATCTGTCTCTCTGTTTGTCTGTCTATAAGGTAAGAAAAGTTAAGGTCCAGTACTTTGCTACAGTGCTTCTTACGAGATGGAGTTGTGGCGAGAAGCGCTTTGCAATCTTGGACGTGACAGCTGATTGGCATGAGCTAATGATACCGCAGCACAGTGTGCGGCCATCTATTGCCTGCATTAGCAAACAATTGGACTTGCAGTTTGCAGCAAGCAGACATACTGTCACCCCAGTCAGTCACACTAGGCCTTCACCCTATAGCCCGTAAGCTACTACTCATTTCCCATTTAACAGCTGAGTTGACCCCTTCCATCCATCAGTTGCACACAAAAGGGAATAGAAAAACTACAGTTTGTGTGATCGGGATGGGTTAACCACTAGGCCATTTTTCAGTTGAAGAGAGATCAGAGTTAGGTATATGGTTGCACAACTCTCTAGCATGTCCACATTGGGCTGACATATTTTGCTAGTTTAAAATTGTATTGTCATCATAGCGTGTTCGTGAATTAGGTCTAACAGCGATGACAAAAGAAGTAGTCTCTGTCTGTGTAATTATACTGTTTTTTGCACAGTAACGCTGTTCCAGTTGCGATCATTTTCAACTGGCATCAGCAGCAGTGTATTGTGAATGGTTATTGCAGGTTCATTGAATGTGTGGCTGATGTGCCACAGTGTCGTGACATAGCGTCGGCTGCAGTTAATCTGCTGCTCTGTCTGTCGCAGTCGGCTAGAAATCGCGCTGACATTGTAGTGCGCTTTGATACCATTAGACTGATTACAGCCGCATTTATTCTAACCCGCCGCCTGCGTGATGACAGCGTTGCCATCAACCTCCAGCGACTGATCTGCAACCTGGCGATGAGCGACCGACTCCGGCGTCAACTCCGGGATGACTTCGAACAGTCCGTGCTGTCGTCCTTCGATTCCCTGCTGCAGAGTGACAATGCCCTGACTGGCAGCGAGGGTGGAGCCCTGAGTATTAAGACGATGGTGAATCTGTGTGGGGATGACTGGATACGACGTCGACTCTCTGACAGTTCGTCCACCTGGTCCGTCGGTGTCAGCGCTCTCACCAGATTAGTTGCTACTAGCCAGCGCTGCTCAACAACCATCGAGCTGTTTTCAACCCTTCTCAGTCTGCTCTCCAACATGGCCATCAACGGCACCTCTAAAGTCAGCCAGCCTGACCTTGTCCGGTTATCTGAGACGTGCATTGACCTCCTGACTGAGTTTTCGATGGGGAGTGATAACACGGGAGAGCTGGTCGATCGATGTTACTTGGTGCTTAGTCGCATACTGAAGACAAATCCTCAGATTGAGGTAGGCTATTCTCTCACTTGTACAGTTTTGTTCTATATGAAACATGATCATGTGTTGTAGCCATAGGAACATAAAAATTCATGGCTAAAGGTTTAGGAATATGCATTACAATACAGTTCATAAAATTTGTTAAGCAATATGGTAAAAATAATTCTGGATACCAAGCTGTTTGTATTTTAGGCAGGTCAATGTGAAATGCTCGTTTGCATGAAGTCATTTCATGCACACAAGCATGTCACAGATAGACAGAAAGATCGCACTGCAGTCACATCAAGTGGTTTATTTAGCTACTTGCTATATTTCATTGGATTGTATTACAAATTTGCTTGTGGTATTGTGCTCAGTTACACGTGCACCTTGTTGTAGTTTATTAAGTGTTTGCATTCATTGTCAGTTCGTATTTTATTTCTGAATATACAGTTTACGCTCATATTTACTGAAGCGGACAGCCAATGAGCATTATGTTTCTTTGGCAGGATTTTGGTTAGTATGCATTATTAAGTTGATTAGCAATTTAGCACATATTAGTTTTTTCATTAAATATTAGAGTTTTGTCACGTTTTCTGTCAGCTGTGTTTTACTATGTTTATACAGTCTTCGTTTGTTAAACCGCGCTGTCTTTGTTTTTAATGTATATAGGCCGAAGTTGCCTGATTCAAGTAATGCATTGATTATTGTGATACTTGTGCATATTTCAGAAAATTAATATGCTCGTGATGATGATGGTGTGTCCAGGCTGTTGAACAGAAACAGTTCATCAATGCTGCAGCACGTGATCTTCGTCATCTCCATCATCTCATTCATCAAGGTCTGGGGAATGTTGCGGATGCTGGCAATGTACTGAGCCATTGTCTGGCTGCGCTGACTGCTTGTACCATGCACAGTGAGGTCGCCAGACAGGCGCTGACTGATGCCAAGACATCGCTGATACATCTACTGGTACAGATGCTCATATCTCAACAGCAGTCTGCTTATGACGATCTTGTGATAGGTTCGTATGGATTGGCACCATTAGGGGTTTATGTCCATATACCTGAAGGGGAAGGTAGGGGAGAACTTGAGCCGGATTTTAATTCGAATTTTGGGGGGATAGAAGCCCCTGAGTATAGATACAGCACTGTGGAAGTACCCACTGCAAAACTTCCAATACATGCCAGGTCTCAAATAGAAGCTAAGTCTGTGATTCTACATTACACTGTGTCTCAAAAAAACCGGACCCCTGCTACCTTTTGCAATAACTCCAACAGTCCTAGTTCAATAGCAATAGATTTTGACAAAAATAATCGTTAGAGAATCAGCACTTAATAGCATGTGTTACTTTGCGAGAAATTTTAAGAACAGAGTACCAGCTGAGGTTTTCCTGTGGCACCAACAGTAGAGGCAACTGCACTGCAGTACTCCAACGAACCAACAACGTCAGTCACGAAATCATTAAATGTTATAACGTTTAAAGTTAAACGAACTGTTGATTAGCAACGTCATAGTCAGAAGTTACAGCAGATGTTCAAAGTGATGTCCCTTAACTCGAACACAGGCCCGGAGACGTCTTCTCCATTCGTCGATTGCATCATCGACAACGGTCTGCCGTAGGCCAGACCAGACCTCCACCAAGCGAAATAACCTAAGCTGGTACCCCGTTTTATGAAGTATCGTAAGCCCATAACACACTACGATATTGAGTACTTTTTGACGATTTTCTCAGCTAATCATTATTATTATTAGGCACAGTTTGTTGGAGTTATTTCAAAACGTAATAGGGGTCCGGTTCTTTTTTGAGACACAGTGTACTTGTTTTCATGCAAGCATTTTGTCTAATATGACATAAGTAGGGTCTTCAACAAAATTTGGATACCAGCGTATACCAGGTGTGATGCTGTTAGTGATGTTATGTTTTCCAAATCAGTGGTTCATATGGTAACTGTGCATGTATTTGAACTAGGCCTATCTGATGCTGTGTAATGTGTATGGGACAAGTTAAATGTGCAAGTTGATAATGTTTTAATACAAGCCAGGTTTCTGTATTACAAGTTGGGCATTCTAGGTCACTTGCTTTTAATAGGAGTTAGGAGCTCATATTAGAAGTTTTATGGTGTATTTATGCCACTATTTATATCAGATTTTAATCTGCATGTAATTAACGTTCAGAAAATCTCAGCTATGGATGTGTGTTAGATAAGCTCATGTTTTTGTGTGTGTTTACAAGTTTTTATGTTTTTTTATTGTATGTTTTATTTTATTATTTGTGGTGATAACCTGCGACTGGGAAAGTAGCCTTAGTTCTAGCATCACACTGTCCATGTGATGCATCGCAGACTTTGTGCTCTGTCCATCTACTGTCTGAGCAACCAACGAAAGGCAAATGCTTTAACTTTTGATGGGGCATAGCCCAGTTCTCCTTTATGAATCTCTGTGTCTGAAATAAACTACCAGTAATTTTGATTGATTGACAGGCAATGCAGCACTGTGTCTGAGCCAGTGCGTTGACGGTCAGCCATCGGCCATGCATCAGCTGATCTCGGCAGCATCTCGTGGCAATACCGACCTCATAATGGTTCTACTGCTACTGGCCCGTGACCAGGCAAAACCCACCGTCCAGCACAACTGCGCCATACTCATTGCTAAGCTGGTACAGCAGCATCAGCCCTACCTGGACAGACTCAGAGAGCTGCACGGACTGCAGATTCTGCACACCGTACTCAGACATGTCGAACACTGACAACTGTCCTTCACTAATCATTCCCTCGTCTAGCTGGATTGTCACACATTTTCATTGTACGTTGATGACTTGATATTTGTTTCACTGTATGTAAACGTCTGACTCACTGGAAACAACTGAGTGTAGCTATTAGCATGATTTTTGGTTTTGTTATGTGGTCATTCTAAACTTCTAATAGGCTGCATTGCTGATTCGCAGGTCTTTACCATCTGCCTGTTTGTGCTTGTATTGCCTCCCAGATAGGTCGACAACAAAAAGGCTCAGAAAAAAGTAACATTGGTATAAACGTTTCTCACAAGAGGAATAGCAGTGTACCAATTTTGGATCAACATATTGGGTAGTGTCCTAGGGGTCTTATGTTTTAATACTGCCAGTATTTTTTATCTTTGCGAGATATTTGAGCTCCATTGCCCGATTGCAATGAAACTTTAACATGTGAAAAGAAGTGTGTTTTATTTTATAATCTAGGTCTCAAAATTTTGGTGGCCTTACCCAAAAAAGGGCCAAAAATGTTGGAAGAGTCACAGTCAATCTAGTACTAGTTTGATATTAAATACTTTCATCCATTTAGGAGATACTCGCTGTCATAGTTTGCAGTCATCTTAAATTGCACCAAATTTTGCATGTTTTGGTTTTTAATTTTTTGGGGAATAGTCCCAAAAATTTTGGACAGGGAATTCAAAATTATGTGTGAAAGTTTAGCAGCGATCAGCTGATGGAGCTTGGAGATCTTGTGGCAAAAAAGAAAAGAGAAATAAATGCCAGCAAAATATAAGCCCACCAGGAACTACCATGCTACATGGATTAAGTAACAGACAGAAAAGCAGTACTTGTGAGAAAACTTGACCTGTCAGCATGCCAGCAATGGACATAATTATATGGACAGATCAGATTTTTGCACATAAGTTATATTACCAGATATTGCCTTCTGCAAAGAATGTATTTGTAGTGTGATGGTGTTGTGTTAATATTTTGTTTAAAGTTTATGCTTAATAGTAGGCCTCAGGTTACTTTCATATGACTGATGTTTATATTGTTTATGTTTGAGTATATTATGTTATTTTTATATTCAATGGCATTTAAACTTGATTTGGTGCAATTCGTAACAGTGATATTTGACTCAAGCCAAAGTCAAAGTCAAGTCAAATAAATTATTTGACTTCAAGTTAAAGTTACACGATTTTCAGAAGTCAAAGTCAAAGCTGAAATCAAATGATTTTGATGCAAAAAAGTCAAAGTCAAATGAATTTTAGCCAATTTGCCTTTGACTTTGACTTCTGTAGCATATCACGCTTTGAAGCAACTGAAACACTGTTTGAGCCCAAGTCAATAAATTTATTCAAGAAAGTGGTCAGTTCTGCATTTATACGATACCAATTAAACTGTGTTGATTCACTTGCTAACTCATCTGATGTGTCAAAATTGTATAAAATTCAAAATTGTATTAAAGTAAACTGCATGAAAATTGAGCGAGCATGGTTAAGTTAGTAATGAGGTACTAGCCACTGGATGTTGACCTACTTGACATATATATGAATTGAGTGATGAGTGATGATGAACAATAGTGTGAAATGTCCAATGTCACATTCAAAAATCACAATTTTATGTAATTTATTTGTATTAACGGTGAATATCAGTGTCTTAATAAACCAAAAATATATCACGTAAAAGGTAAAAATCATATTAAAAAGTTAAACAATTAAACAAAAATGAAACTATATCATTTTAGTTAACTACAATATAAAGTTTATTGCTGAAGAAACTAGCTTTAAAACTAAGATGCATATCTATAAAATTTCGCTATTTTTTGTTCACTTCAATAAGTCAAAGTCAACAGTAAAAGTCAAATGATTTTCACTAAGTCAAAGTCAAAGCCAAATTATTTCTGGAAGTCAAATATCACAGAATTACATCAGTATTATTTTAATCGAGGGCCGAGGCAAACCGGTATGCATTTGAGTCACTACAAGCTAGTGCTAAGTAACTTTTGCTTTTTGCTATTTCTGTCGCAAAATTCAGACACACTAATGCAAGCCCATAAAATGGCATAAACAGCGTTAAGGGTATAAATTGAGACACGCAACACACGTTAAAGAATGAGCAAGATACCAAATGTACACAGAAGTCATAATGCTGATATTAAAACTACTGGAAATAGAAGTAATTTAAATTGTATGATTTTGATAGTATTGGCAGTTAGTGTTTATATAGTTGTAGTTATTTCAAGTAGATTATTAAATGATTGAATCTTGAATATTTAAACTATAAGCTTTAACATAACTGACTGTTACGTTACGTCGCATGGGTCAATTAAGTCATGTTTGTTAAATATTTTATGTCAAATTAGTTTGTTTATTTACAGGTGATAACTGATAAATTGGATTAAACTTGCTTGTGCAAACTATTTAATTGCAGTTAGTTTGCTGCAAATAATATAGAATTGTCCTTCAGTGAAAATATGCATCGCTGCGAGAATGTCAATGACTATCTGCTAAAAACGATCTCTTGAGGTCAAGTAAAGGTGAGACCAAAAGCTGTCAATTGAGGTACCTCTCCCCAGGTAGTGGGGAAAGCTGCTTTATTTTTTTTCTGAAACAGCATACCTAGAAGTACAAGAAAACCCAAGAGCTGCATCTCCCAATTGCTGCTGTCATGCTGTAAAATGTCACCGAAGTCGTTCGGAAAACCACAACATTGCAGTTACATGCGAGATAATGTTTAAACATGAAAACAGTATTAAACTGTTGAAATACACAGTATAAATCAATTAGCAGATATAAATTAGTCCATGGTTAATGAAACACAATAGAATTTGTACTGTCACCCTTGATTCAGTGAAAAGTTTGATACAATAAATGTACGAGTGTACAACCATAGTCTGAACAATACTTCAACACAAGATTGTCATTAGCAGATTCTATGTAACAGTATATTCAGTAAACTAGGAAAATATCGCACAAAAAACACAAGTATCTGTATGGTTTGATTTCAGGAAGTGGCTGAGTGCAGAGCTGCTCTGTACCTATTGTGCCTACTGCATACCTAGCCATTTCCGTTATGCAGCAAATTGGACAAAGACACATTTTGTGCTCACATATGAATTCCATAGTGTGTACTTGTAGGATTAAAGTATGATTTAGGGTAAAAATTTACATTAGCTTCGCCACCCCATATTGCTTCAGAAGTGACTGAAATAAGTAGAATTAGTGTTGTTATGCATGTTTCAGACTAATTTAATTATGGGAAACTACAAGTAATTGACTATTGAGACCCGAGAACAAAGTTCAGTTTTTGGGTAAATTTCGTCATTCTAAAGGGGGTTTTTGATGGGGCCTATAAAGAAAAAAAGGACTAGGTCTTTTTGGGGGGAAACAAAAAAACGCGAAAAACACTAGTGCTGCCACCTAGGGAATGAAACACGTACTAGACTCAATAATAAAGAAATAATTTTATAGCTGAATAAGCTGAATAAGCCGCACCAACAGCCCGTAAAACTAGCTAAAACAACTTAGTGACGCCACCCAGCGAATGAGTATTATACCAAAAAAAATTTAGAAAAAAATAAATAAGCTGAGTAAGCAGCAATGTAAATCATAGATGAATACAAAAATGCCCAAAAGCACGAAAAGCAAACTGCCACCCCCCTGGAAAAAAACAGTGAACTGCAGATACTGAATAAGCAGCATATAAAGAACGACGGAATTAATATTATTGCTTATCCCTAATCAAAACCCCAAATTTATCCTCGGGTAGCAATATGTCAGTCAATTGCATTTTCCCATAATTAAACTAGTCTGAAACATGCATAACAATACTAATTCTACCTATTTCAGTCACTTCTGAAGCAACATTAAAAGAAAAAAACAACAAACTTTAACGGAACAATTGTAGGCCTACCTTATGCAGCCAGATGACAAAGCACACCGCATCATTCACAGCAGCAGTTGACCAGAACAACATCCTAACGCACGTTGCATTATTAGACAAATTATAGAAATGCAGCACTATCCACCTAAACGCTCCACAGTTGCCGATATTCGCATTTGACGCTATAACATACGCCATAACAGACAAAAAGGCGCTTCGTCTAGACAGCCACGACTGACCGCCAACGAAACGCGCGTGTTCGCCTGAGCATGCTAAACAGGCCGCAGAGGTCATATTCTGGGTCGACGTGACACTGGCGATTGCCACCCGCCACACCCACTTCCGGCATAGAAACAAAATTTTTATAATAAAAAGACCTGTAAATAGCCAATTTTCACATCAATTTTGGTACTTCCCGTTACTTAAGCACGACATAATACGAAAAAAGATAAACAAACTGGTGTGTTTACAGTAAATTTTATAATCGGTGACAGTGCAGGCACCTGTTTGACAGAAGCTGTTAATATTGTTATATATCCGTCGTAGAAACAGATAGAAGTGTTTTTGTTTCTGTGAGTGTAGATATCACTGTCAGATGTGTTTGGGATGTGAAGGCACAGAACAAATGAGAGCAGAAGCGCTGTGTAAAGATCATGTCAAACAGACTGCTGTCGGTGCTGAGTGCTGTCATCTGTCGACAGAGTCTGCTGCAACGCACTCTGAACACTTCCCAGCAACTTGTCATCAGATTCGCACAAACACAACCTGCCAAGCCTCAACTGCTGACTTCTACTTATAGCATAGACCCAACTGTTAGCTTGTTCTATCGACCAACAAAGACATCCATCGACTATATTCAGTCGGCCGATCAGTCAGAAATTGTCTGCAGCATCGACGGGGTTTGCATTAGCAAGACTTTGAAGGAGTCTTTGCACAACGTTCAGCAAAGGATCAGAGAAGAAGTGACTGATGCCAAAGCTTTGAGAGTTGAATCCGTCGATGAAGCGCTGCACAAAGAAGTGAAGCTCAGTTATGAATATACATCACTTGCAAGTCTCTACTCCAAGCTAGCAAAGCTAAGACTTACAGGTGGATATGTTGTTTTTTTGTCGTTTGCATGTTTGTTTACTAGGTTGTAGGTACCGGTATACAGTAGTTGAAAGGTGAGTTGTGTAAGTTGTGTTTAGTGATTTGCTATGCAGCTGAGCACTGTAAAATGTATCTGTAAAATGGCTCATTCATGACAGCTATTTGCAAACAAAACATTCTTACAAAACATACTTCTGTAGCTGCAGTTTTAGATTTATGTCACTGTGGTATAGCTGAATAATAGTTTCATTTTTTCTTTAGATGGTTGATTGGTTCTTGGTACAACTGAGGCTCTGCAGTGTCAAACTGAGCAAGTAACTGACTGAATGACTGTGTTCTCAAGTTAACATTTGTTATCTTGTTGCAGCTAAAGGGCTGAATTATTATTCATATTTGTCAGTTAACACAAAGTTGCTTTGTTGTTGCTGTTATTTAGCACTATTAAGAGCTTAATAGTAGAGCTGTCACAGATGACGCGTTAATTAACGCGTTAATGCGTTAATAAATTAACGCGCATTAAAAAATTTACGCATGTGCATGCGTAAATTTATTTCATTCATTTACTAAATTATGTGCAGCAAATTTCGGATATTCCATTAAACTGACAATCGAATGAAATCTAGTAACTAAACTAGTTTTCGTTTCATCACTATGTAAATAAACAATTACTTTTTTATTTCATTGACAGGCTAATAGATTTCTAATATTATTACATTTTTAAATCTTTATTTATTCACCAATCACAAATGAACAGACAAACAGACTGTACAGACAGACATACAAACATACGCACGAAACTGACAAAAAACAGTAAGCAAGCAATTCGCGTAAGCGTAACCCAGTAGAGTCCATCACAAAATGATGGACTCTATGGACAAGAGATGATACACAAAATAAAAATACTGTAATAGTTAAATAGTAAATAGTCTAAATACATTTAAAAAATAACAATTATATGTGTTTTTTACAACTTTTTTCATTTTTCTAACTTTCTATATTCTACAGGCGGGTCCCATAAACGTCTCAGGTCCGGGGTAATTTACCTCCTACTGTCCATCTCGATGGGATTGGGTGCGTTAATTTACGCGTTAATTAATGCATTAAAAAAATTAACGCACTGTGTTAATGCGTTAAAAAAATTAACACCTTGACAGCTCTACTTAATAGTGAGCATGGTAAGCAAGAATGGCTGTTAAGCTGAATTTTGCTGTGCAGGCTTGGTAGTAACAACGACTATTGCAGGCTACGCACTAGCGCCAGGTCCATTCAGTCTGTCCACTCTGCTGCTGTGTGCTACCGGCACTGGGCTGGTGTCTGCTTCTGCCAATGCTCTCAATCAGGCAAGATCCTTACTATCTTTCTATCATTTGAATATCATGAAGATGTGAATTGGTAAATGCTCATAGATTGAAACAATAACTAATGAATGATCTATAAGAATGTATCAAATCACAGCCTTTGTTTACTGATTTGTTGACCCATTTATCTTATCTATGTGACGTCATCTGTCAGTGTATGTGAATCTTTCACAGGAAAGCACAGCAGTTGCCATCAGCAATGTAGTCACTTAGCTTTATCTGTTTGTTGACAATGTCGCCGCTTTTGACAGAATGCAACGTTAATGTGGTTGGTAATTGTTGATTATTTTGTAGGTGTTTGAAGTGCCGTATGACTCACAGATGTTGAGAACTCGTTCACGGCCACTTGTTAAGGTGTTGCTGAGGTAAACACTCAGATGTTATTAAAGTGTTGATTGATGGTTAGATAGATGTCAGGGGAGGTGAGGGTGCAGTTTCTCACACACAGCCTATATTTAAAAGAATGCCACTCGGTCATACAAATTACATGTATGTGCTAAAACTTTTGTGTCTTCTGTCAACCAGTTTGTGGCAGTTAAGTAAAAGAAAATTACTGCATAGACTTTTGGTGTGGGAGCTGATCGCTCTTTGAGCCACAGAGGATTAAGCCCAATTAAGTAACTCATGTTAGCATACAAGTTGAGCTGGCTCTGCTAGCAATCAGAACCATTAACTAGCTATGTCAGCAGTCCCAGTCACTAGACCTGTAGTGTAAGTGTTACATAGAACGCTGTTTGTTTCCTGCTTGTGGTCATACGGTAGCCATCGCCAATACTCACTGTTGCTAGTACTGTTATGCTGGGTACAGTAGATGGTCACAGCCACAGAAGTATGGTCAGGTTTGCTCAGCTTAGCTTGGCTGAACAGCACCAGTTTTAGCACTAATGTGGCTCAACATAGTTACGGTAATTTCATTGAAGCTGCCATTTATATTAAGTTATACTTTTACTAAAACGTGTTATTAGTTGCACCAAACTGTAGTTTTGTTGCATATTGATTTCTGGAGAAAAGTTGCATCACCTCATACCAGTTCTTCAGGACTGCAAAGCTTAATGGCTAAAAATGTGACCACTAGCAGTAGCTGGTCGCATGGTCTCAGACCATCACGATCACTCCAGCGATGATATCCAATCATTCAAAGCAGTGATGTCGATCCTATGACTGATAGCCATATGAAAAGTGAAGCAGAATAATTGCTGGTGTATATTTGTGACTGTAGTCCGCTGCATGCAGTCGGGTTCGCAGCAGTGACCGGCAGCACTGGTCTCTTACTATTAGCCAGTTCTGTGAATACTCTCACAGCACTGCTGGCAGTGTCGAACCTGTTCATCTACTGCGCACTGTACACGCCAATGAAACGCCTAAGCACGGCTAACACTTCACTGGGCGCTGTCGTCGGAGCCATTCCACCGTTGATCGGCTGGGGTGCTGCCACTGGATCATTACATATCGGTCAGTGATTGTGACCTTTTTTATTTAATTGCACCAGTTATAAATATGCTTATTTACTTACTTACTTACTAGGTAAATGTCTCACGTGAATTATTAAGCAGCATCAGTGATAGGATAGACAATGCTGGCATGCTACTTGAGTTGATTTTCATCAGAAATAGGTCATTTTGTCTGAATTTGCCATATTTGATTTTGTATTTTTAACTTCTTATAGGTGTACTGTGTGACATTTTTCTGTTATTTTTGTACTTTGCATACAATTTCATAATGAATAGTTGCCAGCTATCACAGTCTTGTCCGTTTGTCCACCTGCTTGTATGCCTGTTACAGTGTTACACCTCTGCACTGTGCTAAGGGTGTTGGATGGAATTATATACCAACAAAACCAGTTTAGTTTTCTTTCCCAGAAGTGAGCTGTTTCAGTTCTCTGGTCTATGCTTTGTGTGTCATGCTGTCTGACATCTTAGTATCGTAAAAGTTTAACTCGAAAGCTTTCCGTAAATTAGAAATAGAATATGTGAGATTATTTGTTTCCAAAAATGTGGAAAATGCTTATTTTTTTCAAGTTGTGCACATGCAGAAATCTGTTCTCCCCCCCCCTCTGATACCATGTGTATGTGGTATTTGTTGTTGATTTGCTCAGGTGCATGGCTGTTGGCTGGAATAATGTACGCGTGGCAGTTCCCACACTTCTGCGCATTGAGCTGGAACCTGCGTGCAGACTATTCCCGCGCTGGCTACAGAATGATGTCCGTAGTTAAGCCACTCGTATGCCGTCGTCAGGCCGTCCAGTACTCGCTGCTGGTTGCCGGCCTTTGTCTCGTGATGCCGTACTATAACGTTACTACGTGGACGTTTGCAGCCGACTCTCTGCCAGTCAATGCCTACTTGGCATATCTCGCCATTCGGTTCTATAGCAGAGCTGACAGCAGCTCATCGCGAAGACTTTTTCACTACACGCTCATGCACTTGCCTGCGTTGCTGGTACTGATGCTGATCAGTAAGAAATACCATCACAGCAGGGACCAGAGTACGAAAAAGATCTCTCAAGTTTGATGAGTTGTATAACTGCTATAGACTGTGATTTAAGACCAACAAGCTATAGGAGTCATCTATAAAGGATGTCCAAAAATGTGACACAAATTTACCCCTTTCCTTTGTCCACTTTTGTGTGCATTTTGGCTTACACCCCTTCAGTGGAGATATCCTTTATGTATGACCCCATACACGTTCATCAGATTCTATCCTTTAAAATCCATTAAGTCGAAAACAGAATGGGGGAGATAATGGCATTTTTGTTTTAGATTGTTCATGCTTATGCTTTGTTAACTGCTGCTGCCTTTTTTGGTATAATTTCTGTTTACCACCAGATGTGGTACCATTTTGATGCAGTGCTGCTGTATTGTACGTTACGCATTGTTACTGTTATATTTTTATACTATACTGTTACTGTCTGTGGCATTGGCAAATGCACATGCAGTGAAGTAGAATGCCATGAAATGCCATAGAAATGTCAGGGATTTTTTATTGGAAGTTTCACATTATTGGAGGTGTTCATCATTTGTGATCTGTTGCTTGCTAGAATACCTGTAGTAATTGATGCTTTTTGAGGATGGCAAATTTACATTTCTGACATGACATGTAAAAATTGGTTAATATTTTTCTGCGTCAGAACCAAATACAGTGTAGGTATTTCATACAGCTGTTAACTTGTGACATTTTTATTGTACGATTATGAACTGATGCATTATGACAATAAGTTTTTGATATGATGTTATGTCATGTGTCAGTTAGTTGTATTGTTTGTAATTTGGCAGATAATAGATTCAATAAAGTATCTCTATTTGACTGAATATTGAACTGAAATGTGCACTGTGACGTTGCACCAGTTTACTGTCTACACAGAATTATGCCAGATTAACTACTGCACAAACTCTGTAAGGGAGTGGTTGGTAATGCAGAGAAATGATGATACCAAGTGATGGGACAGAAAATGTGTTGATCTCAGTGTTAACTGCTGATTAGTGTGTTTTCACCACGTTTTCACTGTTTATCATCGGCACCGGCCTGCTATTCTGAAGGTCCACTACTCCGAAAGTCCATTGTGCAGATACGTGCCACAGTGCTAACATTTGGGTTAAAATTAGACTTAAGGTGAGGGTCAGGGTTAGGGTTAGGTTCAGCCTTAGGGTTAGGCTTAGGTTTAGTGGGAATAGTAGACTTTTGGAATAGAGGACCTTCGGAATAGTTGACCCGAATCTTATCATCTGTGTTGTTTCTTGGTCCATTGTCACTTTTATCATGTCTGATACAGTTGTGATTGCACTCGTTCACTCGGTACCAGTGTTATTTCAGTTGTGATTTTTCAGTTACAGTTTTAGTTATAGTTGTCATTTTTCAAATTTTTCAGTTATAGTTAAGTTACAGTTTTTTTCCAGTTACTATTACAGTTAATTGATATTTTAGTTATACTTATTTTGAAATTTTTACAAAACTTAGAAACTGCATAATAACTATATGTATTTTTTGACACTTACGCAAACGACGCAAACTGCAGTACAAAAACATTCACTCTTCTTTTCGTTGTTTCTAAGGCTGCATAATCCAACGATTAATTAATTGATTGAACATTATTAATCAATTGAAATCTGATAAAAAATGTTGTAGACATCTTAACAGCCTAAATGATTGATGAGCAATGTTTGCTAGCTCGTTTTGTTTTACACAAAACGTGTCATCAAAATTCTACTTGTGTGGTGTTAGTTTAACACTCTGCACTTTGTCAGCTTTAACTAGACTGTGTAGGCTACTGCATTATCATCTCATTTTGATTTTGCTTTTGCTTCAGTTTGCAAAAGATAAACACAAACAATAGATCAATTTTGCATTTTTGCAATCTTTCTTGACTACAAAAATTAATCAAAATTAATCCAATAATTTCAACTACATTTTGGAAATTAATCAAGTAAATTTTTTATAGGTTGTAGCCTTACTTGCTTTAAATTCAAAATTCAAATGTCACTGATTTCATTAATGATATTTGCAATTTACTTTGAGGAATGCCTGCTTCTCATTGTTTTTGGTTAGCCAGTTTTTTTGCCTGAAGTTAGATCTCCACACTGAAAATTCAGGCTCGCCATGGGCCAACTAGTATGCCCGTGAGACAGGGGCACACAACAGCCCCGGATATAGAACTTAGCTGCTGGACACAACTGAAAATCATGTCGATTGTTCTGGCAGCATGATGTACTGTCTGACAAGAACACAGTCAGTTCAATCTCGATTCTCAACAGGGCTGCAGCTGGCTGTAGCAGTTGTGTTATGCTTCATCGTATTCTGAGACAGAAGTTGAAAGCGTAGTACTTGGCAGTAACTGCATGGAGTGCACCAGTTCTGATTGAAAATTTCCACCAGCATAATTTTTCAGTTACAACATTTTTTTCTATTATGAACTGTTTTATTTTTTTACATTTAGTATTACAGTTACATTTAATTTACATTTTTCAGTTACTATTAAAGTTACAGTTAACTGGCAGTTATTTTTTAGATATTCTGTCATTTCAGTTACAGTTAACTGTAGGAACACTGCTCGGTACCAAAGTTGCTCTGCCAAGAGAAGGAGGTTTTTATATCTTTTGTGTATGTAGGTAGTTTATTATTGTATTTTGGGTCTTTTGTGTTGGTTTGATTGATTTTGCTGTTAATTCTTGTTGTCCGTAATTGTGCAAGTGATTGCCTACAGGACCATCTCCGAGATGACCTATACCGTGTTGGGTGGGATGTTAAACCCTACTCAGTCATTCATTTATATTATGTCTTGACTTCGGTGTCTATATGTTCACTAGATTGCCAACGAAGTTACGAAGAGATTTTAAAAATTAAATTTGTGGTGGGGTGGGGAGCTTGTGCCCAGGGAACAATTGTTTAGATTTTGGTGCCATTTTGTTTCGCATTTTTACAGGATTCTTTATTTACAATTCCCATTGACATTGAGCAACATTGACAGCCAAAGTCTGTGGCAGATGTGTGAGTGCTCTTCGAGTGCTTTCCAGTTACTAGTGAGATTGAAGTTGTTTAGCAATAACAAGCTGTATGTGGGATTGCTTTTTGTCAATTGAATGAACTGTATGCTATCATCTCGGCTTCAACTATGTGCCAGGGTTCGTACAGATGTTTTCTGGGACTTTTCAGCACCAAAAAGCATTATTCCAAGGTTTTTCAGAACCAAAATGCTGCACCTTTCGACAGTGGCCAGTTTTGTAACTGCCATTTGGCTGCCTGTAAAATCAGCTGACGGAATTGGTGACATTGGCTTAAAGTATTTTGCACACGTTAATGGACTCGTATCAGTTAGTTCAGCAAACTGATTAAACACAGTTGCCTTTGGTGAAATTCTAGGACCACATTTTTTCCAGGATCATGGCTTTATTCCACAACTTTTCGGGTCTGGGAATTTTAACTTTATCGTGAGTTTGTAGACTGCATGAACTCTGACATGGACATTACGTGATAACAGTTGTGTAGACCCAGTATGACAGTAGGGAGCTAATTTACAATAGCTAGCTGGTTCAGTTCATCGCCCAATCATGTTGCAGTAATTAAATTCCCATAATTCAGTGAAGTGTATAAGCACTAATCTTTTGGGCCAAAGTTCGAATAAGCTCAGCCTTAGAACTTATACTAATTTTTTGCTAGTCTTTTTTCACTTCTTTTGCAGTAAAGTGACATCTCTGTTACAAACTGACGCTTACTAAGTGAAAACTTATTTCCGAATTTACATGCAAAACCGTGAAATATCTATGCTTGTTCAGTCGTACTAGTTGATGCTTCTTATCCGGTTGGGTTTTGCAAAAATGTTGACAGTGAATAATGTTTGTTTGAAAATGTCTTTGATTTATTTAAGACAATGCTGAATATATATTTTATTCTTGCATAATTTTTATGTATATTGTCCAGATGCTGCTACACAACTGTGACTAAAATATTTAGTACAAAATATGCTGCATGACCCAGTGGCATCTTGGGTTAAAAAATTAGGCATCGAAGTAAGAAGGTTGCAATTTGACAATGCGGATTTTTGACAGAGCAGATTTTGGGTGCTCAAAATTTCAATTTTGCCCTCAGTTTCTCCAAAATCGGGATTTTCTGGACCAGATATTGCTTTTTGTCTGAACATTTTCCCACAGCCCAAAATTCAGATTGGGCAACTGCCCCCCCCCCTCTGCAACGATGCAACTGGCATGACCGTGAAATAATTCCACCTCTTAAACAGCACAGCCAAAGAATTGCAACTCGATATGTATGTGTTAAATATCAACCACATTAACTTTCCATAGCACCTCATACATACCGAGTAGTCCTGAACAAGAGCATTTAGCAGTTAAAACAAGAAATCTGAGCTAATGCTCATGATACGTGCAAGAGCCCATAGCAGTTCCTGTTCGCAGGTAATCTTGGTCTATCTCCATCAATTTCGTCGCAATTCACTCTTTTGCAGCCAAAAATTGCCAAAAAATCACTAAAAACTATTATTTTTAGGGTTTAAGGTCATTCAAGGTCATCGATGTTGACATTTTTAAGAAGCTCGTCACCAGTGCTTGTTATGATAAGCAGCATGTCTATGCCTATCTGCAATCATTTTCATGCTAGACGAGCCAACAGCGAATAAATAACCATTTTTAGAGGGGTACCCCTCTTTGACACCCGCTTGTGCAGACCTCCTTGAATCCACAGGGTCCAGACATGGACTGCTGAAATCTACATTCGATTCTGAAAATTTCATATGCAGGTTGTCTTGGACTATCTCCAGCCATTTTGGCGCAATTCACTCTTGAAATGTATGTCGCAGCTTAAAATCACGAAAAATTCACTATAAGCCCTATTTTCGGGGGTTCACGGTCATTCAAGGTCAGCGATGTTGACATTCCTAAGAAGCTTGTCACCAGTGCTTGTTTTGATAAGCCTGTGCCTATCTGCAACCATTTTCACGTTAGACGAGCCAATAGGGGTAGAATAACACCTTTTTAACGGGGTGCCCCTGTTTCACCCCCTTGTTTGTGGGGACCCCCTTTACCCAGTGGCATGAAATTTTGTCACAAAATACAAGAGACTCTAAGCTATCACATGGTGTAAAAACCAAAGTCTATATCTCACTTGGTCTCCAAATGGTACCGGGTTGTGACAGATGGACAGAATTACTGTAGCTAATACGTGCTACAGCTATGCTAGCTCTCGCGCATAAACACTAGGCCTAAACAGTATAACAAATTCATGATAAACCTGAAAAGACCAAAAACACAAATTTTGAACACAAAGTCCACTGGTGACACAGAATAAAAATGTTGTAAGCCTGTTTAAAAGTTGAATTGATGTCATATGTCAAATACGTATACAGAAAAGAAATCAGCAGTTGAATTGTGCATAATCACTGATTCCCCCAGTAAATATCAGAAACATGAACAAACTGGTGCTATAAGCAGCCCACGACTATTTACACTGCTCGTGTCAACTAATCCAGTTTCACACTCATAAATACCATTTGTCAGCTACAACTACTTTCTCAGTTTATTTAAAACCAGAAAAATACATCTATGTCAGCCAAATGCCAGCATATTATGTGGCCATCCATCTCACCATAACCCTAGTCCCAACAACGGCCCTTCTGAAATGAAAAATGGCAATTCTTGGGGACTATACTGCAAATGTTAAAAGCACACTGTATAACATATCTATAAATGCACAACACATCACATATATACAATATCATATAAAATATTGCTCATAATGTAAAAAAAGATCATTGTAGAAGCGTGAATAGATTAACGACTAACAGCAGTAATAAAAATGTTGAAAACTCAACACTGTCTTAAGTTCTTAACTCTGTATAATTATGTCCACTTGCTTTTTATCGCCTTGATCTCTGATGACTTTTAGACAACACATAATCTTTCCCTATATCCAATGACTCCAATCCATTATGCATGACAAAAGTTTGAAGAAAATACAACAATGCACAGATACGATCGTATGTCCCAGAAACAAATGCACGAGACTGTTAGTTACAGCATATTTGGTTATGCTGTGCTGTAACCTTTAACCTATAGATCCCAAAGCCTAATCAGTTCCTCTCTGTCCCAAGATGTAGTGCTGGCGATAGTCCATCAACGCATACCAGACGTGAAAAAATGTGTTTGGCCATGTTGCGACCCTGAACTGTGACCTCTTGATCCTGACACCTAATCAGTTTATCTCTGTCCCACAGAGCACTACTACTGAAAAAGTTTGTGAAAATCCGCTCACTAATGCACACCACAGACGACGGAGAAACGTCAGACATGGATCCACACAAGCACATGTAGAAAATGAAAAAAAACATAAATATGTCCATCTCTGCCTACCAATGGTTGGGACATGATGTTTACAGACCCTGTTGCAACCGAGCAAGAAAGATGAGATAAGTGGCTTTGGCATGTGCTACACACAAGATTACAGAATCACTGGTCCAGAAGAGTTTATCAATGGCTGTCATGTAACAAAAGATCAAACAGAAGAGACGAATGGGCTGTATTAGAAGAGCCGGTGTATCAAAGTTCAAGAAAATGACAGCAAGCAGAACTGGGAAAGCCTAGGTTTTTTAAAGAAAATTTTTGGTTTTAGGTTCTTAAGGTTTTTTGTTTTTTGGTTTAGTGTTCAATGAATGCACATACAAAAAAACACAACCCAGTAAAAGCATCTTATACACCTTGTCTGTCACATAATCACGTTTTATATAAATTGTAGGAAGATAAAGTCATCAAAAATTACAATTAAAATATGAAATTAAATATGACATGTAATAAATTACGCAACAAAACAAAAAAACATAACACTGGACT
>Ga0209671_1000630_pt1 | contig 24727 bp, 7 predicted proteins | sample WorMetHERISLAND2_2_FD_187401 | JGI IMG/M metagenome (GOLD analysis project Ga0209671, IMG submission 187401) | Marine gutless worms symbiont microbial communities from Max Planck institute for Marine Microbiology, Germany - Olavius geniculatus... | ecosystem: Host-associated > Annelida >... | reverse complement strand
AACTTTAGCGGCCGGCTGTTGTAGTACCCCGCAGGTGTACAACGTAAATTGGGTTGTACCCCCTGCGTGGTACATCCCGCAAAAGTGGTGGGGACATGTCCCTCCCAGCTCCTAAGGTGGCGCCGCCCTTGTACGTCAACAATGCATAATCCATCAGCAATCAAAGTGTCAAATTTCAGTCAAATCTGCCAATGCAAACGATAATTACAGTGGCTTTTGTGACGACACCCCTGAACGTTAAGTGTCTGGTACTAAGCAACTGCACAGACATGTAAGCTTAACTGTCAAACTGTATGCGATAAACTTTTTATCACCATATTCGTTTTCTTGTCTCAACGGTTTAATTAAAACATGAAAGATGATCGTCTACAAAAATACCATTCGTTAATTATTTTTTACATTGACTGTGTCAACGATCATCACTTCCAATCGTGCGACTAAAGTATGTAACACCATACTGGTAATGCAAATATTGTTATCAATGTTCAATTATTATAATTAATAACTCCACAAACAGATAATATTTATAAACAAAATTTAGTAATGGTTTTAGCAATTTATTGGGGATTAAGCGCAAAATTCTATTTAGATTGATTCAGATTTAACATTTATCTTGTACAATATCCAGAGGGTTACTTTTTTCCAGACAGTGTATTACGTAATCAAAATAACACACAAATGTTCACATTTTGGACACTTTGGCTGACATTTCATCCAAAAAACCTGCTGTGCCAACACCAGTATTGGTCCTGCAGTGTATCTCAGCAAAGCAAACCAGAAATTTACGCCAAAGCCCAACGTGAGGCCGCCGGGTTCCGTAAGTCCGATTGGAGAAAGACTGGAGAAATCGGCACTCCACTGATTTTCGTGAAAGAGAGTCGCGACCCTTCCGTAAGGAGCCAGAGACACTTCTCTATTTTAATTAGCACCTAGTTTTGCACCGGGACATACTTCAAGATTATTCTTTACACACTCAGCGCACTGCCGGCATGTCCACAACCACTACTGGTCACCAGTCTTCAACTTGTTGAAGTTTGACCATACGCCGAAGAAAAAGAAGAATTTAGAGGGTTGAAATTCCCCTGGCAGTAAAGTCACTTGGCCTTAACCAAATGCATTAGCATATGCAGAATGTGCATTGTTGACTTAGGGTGGGTCAACATCCACGCCTGCAACTTTTCTGTTAGTGGACCAAAGTTCAACAAATTTTTTTGCCGAACCCCACATGAATCGCCCTCAATTAAGTTTGTTCGCAATTTTTGATATCTCAATCAGATCATGAGACATTAGCGATCAAACTCAAAAGTTGTGCGAAACCATGCCACATTCCGAGACGTTTTGTTCTGTCAAATTTTTGGGGTGCGGGTCCCTTGAAAATGTGGTCTTACCCCCTCTACACAGTTATATGCGTAGATACACTAAATGCTAAGCCAATTTTTGACACCCCTCTCTAAAAAATTGTAAAACGAACCCCCGTCTCCGACAAGGTGTGCGCTAGTAAGAATTGATCATTTTCTAGTGCGTGTAAAAATTTGGGTGTGCAGCACCCCCTACGGGCCGAAATAGTCTCCAGAAAGTCAATTTGGGTGGGTATGATTTCACCTTTCTCCGTAATTAGTGGACCAAAGTTCACAGGACATCCGATTTCAAATATCTTCATGCGTTCTGGAGATATTTGCCGTCGAAGTATAAAGTAGTGGCCAAATTTTGCATACTTTTTGGCCTCTAATTTTTTTTTGGGGGGGAGGTCCCCAAAATTTTGGATTTAATTTTCAAAAATCAGTCAAGTACAGACTACAGTTCAAAATTTTACGCCGATTGGCTGACAGAGTTCAAAGATGCCATGGCAAAAAAATAAATAAAAAATGACACATCTGCAGTAAAACATAAGTCCACTCTGAAAACTATCGTTTCCGGGCGGACTAAAAATGGTCCATTACTCAACTGCCCACAGTAAACTTGCTCGAAATGTCAGCCAATTATGGAAACACAGGCACAGAGATGAGTTACAATCAAAAATGTTGGGATGATTTTTTGAAACACAGTGTAGGCCTAAAGTCTTATCAAAAGGTTAGAACATGTGCAACAACTGTGTATAGCTCCTCACGGCTCTACACAGATAAGAACTATGCAGCATCAACTGCCATATGTGATCACACATCAGTTACAAAGATTACACATTACTTTCAATCACAGTCCATCTTTACTTCATACAGGTACTGGTGTTTAATGACTGAAAAAATGATGGCTAGATAATGATGAATATATGTCAATAAAATTAATATTAATCTGCTGCAGTGAAGCAGCTTAGCTATCGCTGAAAACTGAAATAACAAAACAACAACCAATGCACCACTCTGCATACTGCATAAATAACGCCCTAAAATGCAAGACATCCAGTTTGATACATTTCAGTTTCTGCATGACACAAATTGCAAATTTCATTTCTGGATTATGCAAAGTTCACTACCCAAATCAGTTCATCACTGTCAACAAAAAATACGCTGACAACAATATCAGGTACAGCTTAAATGTGAGTATCAACTATCATATGTAATGTACTTCTTTTGCAAATCATGACTTTGTAAAATTCAATGACATCAAAATAACAGCAAGCAAGGATTAATAGCACGAATTAACACTTTAGTAGTTTGAGTATCAGTTTCAACGTGTTTTCAAAAAGTCATTATAAAATTTAACTGGAACTTTTGCCACGGAGTTGCAGAATTCCAGATCATGAGTTGTAGCCAGTGCTTGTGGTGACACGTAGTTCTCACGTGTCGGATCAAACTGATCTCTTTTCAGAAATTTCAGAAACTCATGCCTTGGACGAAGGACTTTTACACGAGTCCTGAGAATAGTCGGCCAACGAAGAATATGCTCATGACTGAACCCAATTTCATTGTGTATGAAATCGAACCTCTCCAACATTGCTTCCCTGGCTATAAACAAAAACAGCACACAAAATGCATCCCAAATGCCACTCAACTTTATTATCTACTGTAACAGATACAATGAGCTAAAATATTGCTTCATTTAACATGCTCAGTATTTTTGGAGTAACTAGTAACATTATAGAACTCTAACTGTTACCCTGATCATCCCATGACAACCAAGGTCAATATGTTATAACAGTATGCGGTTGCAGAGACTGATGCTGGCAGTCATGGCTATTATACAGGTTAGTCCAAAAAGCAAGACACCATGTTTTTTTATAAATTCATGAAATTAAGTCTAATTTTCTACTTTTTCTAATGTCACAGTCAGTACATTTACAACAAACCTATCATTAAAGCTTTATTTAATCAAACCTCAAATGCTTTGCTAAACTGATGTGTGATGTAATAACTTAAAATTCACAAAATCTGCTGATGTATCATTTGCAAGTAACACAAACCAATAATAATTCTGGACATAAAATATTAAAAAACACTTTTTATCTAACCACACAAACAGTAACTCTTAGTCCAGTTAAAAAAATATGCCAATTTACCTGTTATGTATATCATTGGATCAGCAAGAAGAATCTGTTTCAATTCAGGCTCTGAAAATCCAAGAAACTCTGTCAGTGTGAACTTTGCTGTCTGAGCACAATAACACAAAACAAAACACTCCAAAAAAGATTGTTAACATATGCAGAATTATAACAAGGAGCCCAGCTATCACTAGGAAAAGCCGACAGTACCACCTACGTCCGAAGCCCAGACTCCAATATCCAGTCATGGAGAGAAAGTGATTTGTCAGAAGTGAGACAGTTCCATGCACGCTATGTTAACGGAATGCTGTCTTGAAAGCTAAATGAATCCTAGTATAACAGATATTGCACGTGGCCATCTCGCCAGGCGATATAAATGTTTACAGAGTAAATGAAGAAGAAAATATCAAATGCAGGTTTTACAAATATTTCCCACAATAAAAACGCCTTGCTCGGGAAAACACAATAGAGCCTATACAGTTCCTGTTGCAGTAATGACCTTCAAGATCAATCATTCAAGGTGAATGATTTTCATGTCATTTGAAAGCCAATATGCAACTTCCTATAAGTAATCAATATCAAAGTAGGCCCTATCTCTCACTGTTTAGCCGCAATAGCATATAACGGCCTTCAAGGTCATCCAAGGTCAATGATTTCCATATAATCTGTCAGGGCGTATGTCACTTCCTATTAGTGATTAATAGTAACCTAAGCTGTATCTCTCACCATTTGCAAGATATGACCACTTATAGCTTTAAACATTCTATTCAAAATTGCAGCCAAACCACTGCAGATGTACACATGGTCACTATTGACAGCAATAGGAAGTCGCCACCACCCTATCCGCTGGTACTCTCTACAACTTACCGTTCACCCACAATACCACACAATTGGCTTACCATAGTGCGTTATTACCATTCAAGGTCATCCAAAATCAGTAATTTCCATCTCATTTGAAAGCCAGTATGCGACTTCCTATTAGTGATCAATAGCAACCTAGGCTCTACCTTGCACTGTTTAACCACAATACATCCATGACAGACGGACGGACAACAACTCATACCAATAGCTCGACCTTTACCAAAGTAATGTCAGCTATAAACTGGTTACATTTGACTACGTTACTGCAACAACAAACATAGTCCTATGTTTTATTACAACAAAGTGAAAGAATACAAAGCTACATAATCCGCAACCAAAAAACAAGCCCCTTTTCTGTATAGCTCCATGAAACATCATCCAATTTTAATAAATTTTGGCATGCAAAATCAATAAAAAACATGGCATAATACACCTACAGTTTCGCCTACTTCACCTTAATGCTGTCACTACACTACCTTGTGAAAAGCACTAGCTGTAGTTTGGCCGTTTGCAACTATGAATTATTCATACTGGATAGCGCATGCGTTGGCTCAGAAATGATTAAATGAATAGTGACAAACACGAATACAGGTAGCAATAACTGTCTCTCAAAAAGTTAAACATGTTACATCACATTATTACATCATAATAGGTGCTCATCCAGCACAAGTGCAAGCAATCAATGTTGACGCCACTTGCCACCAGCACGTTTAATATTAATAAGCGATTGACTCAAAGCAGCCCACTTGCTGTTGATGTATGTTGCATCATTTCACTTTGTTGACATACAATCTTAAAATAAATATGATTAATGTTAAAAAAGTAACAGATATTCATCGGTCTCAGTAATTTTCTGAGCCGATGCATGCACTACCCATGTACCCAGTACGTATTCATTGTTGTTACAACCACACTACGACTTCTGCGTTTCACAAAATAGGGTAGCAACAGTATTAAGGTGAGGTGGACGAAATGCACTTGCAGACATTCATGTCAAAGTTCTTCCTAACGTTGCATGCCAAAAATTATTAAAATCAGCCAATGTTTCATGGAGCTATTCAAAAAAGAAGAGTTGCTTGGTTTTTCTGGACATGTATAAATATGTACCGAGCAGTGGTGTCATGGCTAGGGGGTGGGGTGCAGAAGGGATAGAGGCACTTGCCCCACCTCTAAATCTTGGGCAATCAAAAAATTGTTGGAACATCATCTTCTTGTCAGACCATTTCTGTCAGTAAACTTTGGGTCTGAAAGATGCACATCTTGAAGAAATAAAAGGGCAAAATTAAAATTCTGAGCATGCAGTAGAAAATTTGCAGCTGTCTGCCAAAATTCTATCAGAAATTTGCAGCATCTGTCATAAAATTGCAACTTCTGGCCTCGCCTACTTCTTAACCCATGACGCCACTAGTACCGAGAGGTACATAAAAAAGGAAACACAATGTTTACCATTACTGCCTTCACTACAATGCTCGAGGCTAATCATTTCAAAAACTGTCCAACTGCATGACCGATGTAAAGCGTGTATAAATGCCATCCTGAATATTAAATACCTTACTGAGAAAAATATAATAAAAAAGTAATTAAAAAACCTATACGTACCTGTATTGCACGTTTTTCGTAAACAATAATCTTTGGATATTTTGTGACAACTGAACGAACTTCTGCTCCTAAACACAACAAAAGTTTGACAGATCACTGAGATCACCACTGTAACTGACGACTGTACTGTAAGATTGAGTATGAATCACATATGCGCATGTACATGTAGAAGTACTTGGCATGTGCTTGCAAGGTTTGCATCAGCGATAGTGGTTCAACAATAAAAACGTAGGTGTACTTGTGGATACTTTTATAACTAAAGACAACAATTACATTTTACCTCCTCCCCGGAATGAAAAATTCTATGACACTTCACTGAAAAGAGCAGCTGTTCTTCATAAGATAATAAGGATGTTAAATTCATTTTTTTCCAAATTCAAATTTTGATCGCTAAAATTAGGATAAAATTCGAACTTCGTTTATATATTTGTAAAGAAGCTTAAGCAATTTGCGTTTGATGTCTGCATTGTGGAGCGGATGAAGGTCATAGCATGCACGCCACATGCCGGGAAGCAGTCTATCAACAGTGCAATCAGCCAGGACATCAAGCCATGTCTACTGCGCTCTATTACCGTCGATTGACGTCTGCTCTGTGTCTGGGCCACCAAGATTTGTCACTTTGATAGCTTGCATCAGTATACAACAGGCGCCAGGGGCGCAGTGCAAGATGGAAAGTAATTGAACGCGGGCGTCGCTTGAAGTGACCACCGGCAGAGAACAAAGATCGTCACACAGTGCACCGCTGAAGCGCTCCACTTTCAAGGCAAAACCAGGGAAACTGTCTGCGTCTAATTAGTGATGCTTGGATTCGAATATCGAAGGGTTGACAAACGAATATAAATTCGAACTTGAAATTCAAAGTTCGTAAATCCAAACTTTGTTTAACAACCCTATAAGATAAGTTCTTGTTACCATGCCAGACACTGGCAGACAGAATACTTCACAAAGTACATAACAACAGACCTGAAAGCATGAAATCCTGTTGTAAATATCCCAGCTGAGTATCAATTTCTTTTGTTGCCGTCGTAAGAACAAGTGGCGCTCTCGACACAATCTTAGCAATGGACTCTTTGGAAAACCTCTTTGATTCAAGGTAGTTTACACGTACCTGCATGTCATCTATGGATTCAGTCAGCAAGAGTGGATTCCGTGTAATACATTCGCCAATATCACATTCTTTCACATCACAGTGATGCAGAAATAACAAAACAGGCTTTACATCACGCTCAAAGTCTAACTTTACAAGCTTCTCTGCTAAACTGATATCACGTTCCTCAATCTTTGACAGATTAACTCCAAGCATAACTAAATTGCGGAGTGTTTTTGATTCATTAACATATGCAGCTAAGCTAAATGACTTCTTAGGAAGAGCAGGAACAATGCCAGAAACATTGAGCTCAGTTTGGCGTTGCTCTCGTTCTGACGCATTTAATGGTTCTATTCCATCATTGGTAACTGCACTCAATGACGTATCAGCTATCTCATCAGAGGTATGAGTATGTAAGGCAGAACTGAAAAACTTCACTTGCGAGCTCATTTCTGCTTTACTCAACAAACGTCTGCAGCCATTCAATATAGGCCATGAACACAACACAAACAGCGCATTTTTCTTCGTCCAATTTGGAAATCGAGAAAAACGAAAAGATACATGTGGTGCCCAGTGACGTGACGTAACACCACTTCGAACAATATAATTCGTTAGTCTATATAACCCTTTCATTTTCGTTCCAGAATAAAAAGAAAACATGCAATACTGTTGAATTACATATTCAGAAATATTACTCTCAGATTACCACAAACTATAGCATTATAAAAATAAAACTAAAAAATAAACAACAACATGATGAGGAAGAATATTTAAATCAAAAACAAATTAGTGATGACTCGTTATCAAGATTTCAATTTCAATTCGATAATCGATGATTCGATACGATATTTGCAAAAGATCGCGTTATCGATATAAATATATCGCGATATCGATATCGATGGGATAACAATATTTTTTGTAAAGAAAGTATTCAAATCTTATACAAGCACGTTTACTGAAAATGCTGCAACTAAAAACTAATGATAACACTGGAGCCACTGATATTTATATATAAATATACAAATTAGTACGCCAATTGTTATTGTCGCATATTTTATGACGAAAACAGTGTTCTGCCAATTGACAGTTACTTTTTACTCCATCCTTGAAATCAGTTTCATGAGTTATTTTGCCCTACCTTAGCAGTATTTCTCTTTATCAGTTTTCAGCTCAATACTATGTTTGAACCACTTTCGGATAACATTTCACCATTTTCACTCTCATTATTTCTGCAATATATCACTAATTTGCTAATTTCTCAGCTCAAGACTTATGTTATGCAAGCCATCTGCAATATTCACTTTTTTAGCCATTGCAAAGCTCAACTGTTAGTCAATTAATCATGTTTGGTCTGGTTTAACAATGGTTTCAGTGACATGACATCAAGCACGAAACACTCATGACCTTAACTTTCTACGCAATAACCTTAAAATGATGCGACTTTGCAAAAGCACTTAAACCTGAAATCATAATATGTAATATAAAGACATTAAAAATCATATCAAATAACTTAACATTTAAGTGTGCACTATGTTAGACAAAAACTGCTAATCTGCACCTAGCATTTTATAATCTTACTCTTTTAGACACGTATAGCAAAAAAGTTCAAAACAGTATATTTCTGCATATTTCCCAAAATATACATGTCAAATAACCGCAAGTTAAATAGCTAATATCATGCACAACTCTTGACAGATTCAACTACATAAAAACCTCCGTTAATTAGCACGTGAAACATGGGCAACACCACAACGGAGGAACGCAAGCCAACAAACAGTCTAGACTAAAGCACCATCACCATGTGCATATGAAATCAAAGCAACCGTAGCAATCACCAAGCACTCAAAAGCAAATGTTCACATATGCATCCAAATGAGTCCATATCTATAAACATAAACTGCTATAATCTTCACACTAAGAATAATCAGGGCTGCATTAATGGGGGGGCTGCAGCACCAGGGCCCACAATTGTGGATAATGGAAAATTCACACACTGCACTGTAAAACAGCTAAAACTACAGCTTATAATGATCTAGCTAAAATGCAACAAAAATACTGACCTATTTTCCATGTACATCATTTATAGTATCATTGAATACTTCAAAAGCAATGAAGCCTCTTCAAACAGTTAAGCATAGGGTATGTGCATATATGATCACAGCACTTGGGCCCTCAGTAGCATTAATGCAGCTCTGATATCAACAACAAATAAACTGTTCAATAACGAGAAACAGCTATGAAATGTGAGCATTTCTGCTAGGCGTCAAGAATACGCATAACAACTAAAGATGAAAATCATCATTTAAAGAAACATTGAGCATTCTAACATGTGCAGACAAAGCCACTCTGATATGCCAAGCACAATAAATGTGAGTAATAACGCGAGCATCTTGCGCTGACAAACGAATCACATATCTAACATGCTGACAGAAATCTGGACCAGCAACAAAATGCAAGAGATAAATGAAAGACTGCAAATTATGAGTTTCTGAAGATCGATGTGCCAATTGTACTCAGTTGCAAAACTATGCAATTAAACACAAGCTAATAACGTAAACAAAGTGCTAGCTAGCACACAACACAAAATCAGAACAGCATATCACAATGCTTCATGTGTTGTTATATCATGCAGCAGGCCTATAGCACACATAAGTGGGTGGGTAATGACGTAACAGCCAGTATCATTAGCACATGTTTCTGACACATATCCATCACCAAATTGGCCGTGACGTGCTGAAAATATAATACAATATTAAACTTTTCATGTGCAACCATGCTTCTGAGCAGTACTGCAAAAATACTCCATTTAAATTCGTTGCATAACGCACAGATATGTATAACTGTTCAACAACGGTGTTCAACACATTATCATTTGCTAAATACATAACTTAAAATGACTGTATTAGTAGAGGTGGGTAAACAAGTCAGGATCACTGGTAACTGTGCTAACTGACTGCAGATATATGTACATATATGAGGAGATATTATTGCTGTGTAGTTAAAACAATGTGCGAGATATTTCACAATACATGCATTGTTGTATATATAACGTATATGATATAATGCAATATATACAGTACATACCTTCACATAAATTATGAAGCTATCATATAACTGTCTTTTTAGCAGAAGTTTTAATCTCAGATCCATTACATATATCACAGTTTAAAGTAATGCACTTTATCAAACTCACATAAAATGATATCAATTCAGGCACACATTTAAAGACTGCATCAAATGCTTTATATACTGATAAGAAAAATGCTTTCAGAACTATTTCATACCAGAGTCATATATAAAAATGTGAAAAGAAAGCCCAAGGATGTGCCTACAGCAGAAAAATTTTATGTAAGGCCTGATGAATGCTTTTTTTCTTATTAGTCCGCCCAGAAACAATAGTTTTCGGGAGGACTGCAGATGTTCCTTTTTTTATTTCAATCATAGGATCTCCGAGATGCGTCGGCCGATCAGCGCAAAATTTTGCACGGTGGTCAGTACTAGGCCATAGTTTATAATACCGGTCCAAAATTTCGAGGGGCCCTCCCCAAACATTTAGGGGCTAAAAACATGCAAAATTTGGCCCGATTTCGAACGACTTTGAAGTTCGGCGGCGAATATCTCCAGAACGGATGAAGATATTCAAAAATGGACTAGGAGGTTTTGCACCGCGATTCCTCCAGCGTTGGGTGATGAAAGTTGGGTGAACATTGGTCCACTAATCACGGAGATTATGCAGTAAAATTGTACCCACCCAAATCGACTTTTTCGAAATACCATATTTCGGCCCCTGAGGGGTGCTGCACCCCAAAATTTTTACATGCACCATAGAATGATCAAGTCTTGCTAGCGCTCTCCCCTCTGGGGACCTGGGTCCTCCTTACAATTTCTTTCAAAGGGAGGGTCCAAAATTGGCCTTAATTGTAGCGAATTAGCCACTATAACTTTAAAGCCAAATGGAGCAGCCTAACTAAACTTTGCCACGTGATGTATTAGCCCCTAAGTGGGGCTGATAACGTGTATACAAATAAAAATTTTGAGGGGGCACCGCCCCTTAAAATTTGGGACAGCGAAAAACGTCCAAAATTTGGCACGATTTAGGACAACTTTTAACTTTGAGCGCGAATATCTCTGGAACAGATGGATGACAAGCGGTAAACGGCGTTATCAACTACCATCTCTCCCGTGTTGAACAAAAAAATTGGTGAACTTTGGTCCACTAACGACAATGTTTAGTTGGCTAATGTCTACCTACCCCAAGTCGACACTGCACATTCTGTGTATGCTAATGCGTTGGAGTTCAGGCCACGTGACTTTGCTACGAAAGGAATGTGAGCCCCCTAAACTGTCCCCCAATCGAACTTAGGGCGCCGGGCGGACTCACGTTGGGCTTTGCTCCAAATTTCTAGTATTTTTTTCTGTTTTCCACAAAAAAATTCACCTTCAAAGGGGCCAGGTGTGAACGCCCCTAAATACATCCCTGCTTTAAGCTGGTGTAGAAGTGCAGGTTCAAATGAGATACATAAAACCACATAGATTCAACTGTGCTCAGTCCAAATTGAAGAGCATACAACAACAGAAAACGGGCACATGTGGATATGGCTTGTACAGATGCGGGGTTAATGTAGCATAATAAGCTACAAACTACTGTTATTGGTAAGTAAATAGCAAGTTCATCACTCCCACACAACTGCAATAACGTTAACATTTTAATTGTTTAAACGTTTAAACTACGTTTATCTTGGCTAGATGGTTATATTTATAAGAGTCTAAAGACAAGACTGTATGTAGTAATCCCAGAAAAAAATGACAGAATGCCTGGCAATAAAAAACTCACTGGTTTTCTCACCAAATAAGCAGTCAATACAACAAATTTTTAAAAATCAAAAATTAATGAATATGTGCACGCATCCTTTGAATAAGTAAGGCAGTGTTTTCTCTTCACACCAATACAAAGGGGCTAAAAAAATAAAACTTCTTTAAGGTGGTGTGCCACTAGTAAACGGTGTCAGTCAATTCAAAAATCACTAAAATAATATCTATCACATTAGAAAACAGTCATGAGAAATTACAACAAACTAAATATAACAACCAGTATGTGATATATCATGCAGAAAATAATCAGAACAAAACAAAACACAAAAGATCAACCACACAACATTCCCGTTAAAAATCCAACGTTAAAACACGGGTGGATATCCATGACTTACTGCAAAATATTAAGCAGATGCAACTAAAGATCTATTCAAAACAAAGCAAAAAATTAAATAAAGCAAAAAAAGCAACTGAAGATCTACTCAAAAAAGCAATCACTTCAACAACGTGACCTCACTCCGCCTCTGAGAGTGCATACCTACATTAACACATACACATTAACACATAAACGTCAGTGTAAAGTCCTCCCCTAGCCACAAGACCCAAAGACACTAATCTCCATTTCCTTAGCCTTCAGCCAGACACCAGTTTACACTGCAAGACCACAAATAAAAAGCTAGTGCATTGTGTTTTGTACCTGTGTACATTCCAGCTTTCACTGCTACTGACTGCGGATACCCACGGAGGGATCAGCAGGCTGAGTTAACCTCGGCAAAAGGTTACATACAGAAATGGTTCTCATGTGCAGAACCATCCAAGTACTAACTATGCTCGTCAGAGAGATCTTTTTGAGTATGCGCTATATAAATTTACACTTTACTTTGCTTACCTCACTTTACTTACTTGACTAACTTCACCGATGCAATCGAAGACCTGAGCCATACCTCCACAACAACACACATAAGGCTTAATTTGGGCTCGTACTGTCCACGACAACACACTGCAACTCACTGTAAAGGCAAAACACAGTAGCAGCCGTTCTTGTTGTCACATGGCAGTACACCGTGCAGCATTTATGAATGATTTTGTTAAAAATTTAGACAAATCATCGGGAATTAACAAACACAATTAAGTCACTTTTAATTGGTGATTAAGCCAGTGTGCTCTACAGCCTAGATTTACTTGATCAGTTGCACTTGCAAGATTCAGAATGTCAAAAATACCCAAATGGCTATGCACAAGAATGTGTCCCTCGACCATGAATGCACTAAAACTTCTTGGTTGGGGCTGGACCCAAGACGCCATCGACGGAGGTTATGGCACTCTGCTTGGCTGGTGATTAGAAATTACTGCCTACATATCCGCTCTCCCCTTACGCTAAAACCTGACAGTACCAGACTTCTTTACTTTTTTTACAAATTAAGTGCTAAAGCTTAATTAAACAGTAACTCATCAAATATGTTTAATGATAGCCTAACATTTACCAGACTCAAGTAGAAACTGCCAGTATTATAAATACGTAAGACACAGCATTGAATAAACTACTTATCTGTTGAAAATAAAAATTAATATCAATAAAACTGCAGCAACCATCATACCAAGCTGTTGATGGCTGGCTGATGTCTCCAAGATCGAAAAAACGGATCACAACTTTACCCATCTTCTTTCGACCTTTTGAGAAGAGTCCAACGTCATTTTTGACCAAAATGTCCAGAGATGCAGACTGTGCCTCAGTGAACGCTATTGGCCACTCAAAACTACACAAACAAACTAACATTAGTTACAACACTACAAATAAAACTACCAAATTCAGTTCAGTACCACAAACTGCATAAAGAGGAAACACAGTCGGTAGATTTTTTGGCACTGAAGGGTTACTCCTATCCAATTCACTGGGAGTGATTTGTCGACAAACTGTAAGTCACCCTCAACTAATAGCAGGAAATCTACAACATATGTGAACCTTACTTTTTGAAAAGATTGTGTCTGTTGACAGACTGCATTCACTTTTTAAAAACACATCAACTATTTAATGTAACAAGTTAAAGCAAAACACATTGACTGATCTACACATTATCATAAGAACCTATAATTAGATTTCTCAATACCATATGCTCATTTCTTGACTAGTTAAAGTAAGTCATTGCAGTCGCTCAATGTCTTCATGGACCACATGCAGCACACACATTCTAGCCTGCAGATAGTACGTCAGTACAGCAAACTGATATTTGCAACTAAATCAAAACAATGCTTTTTTCCAAAAAAAATTCATTAAACACTTCAGCAAATTTAACATGACAAAATGTATCTATGCAATAATACACTAATGTATTCATCAGCACTAAAACTGCCTCATTTTGTGACTAAATGAAAAGTCTATAGCCACAGATATGGCAGCTTGACTCTAATTTGCTTATAAAATCATGTATGCTTACGTCTCATCAAACACAGGATTCAGACTGTCTTTTGCAACTTTAGTCTTTCTTTTTGTTTCACTTGAACGGTCAGGCAGCAGGTACATTTTGACGTAGGGATCTGCCAAGCTGTCCTTGTCACACGGTATCAAGTCCCTGCAAAACGCACAACAGTATTCAGACCAAGAACTCCTAAATCGTTGAAAATGACCAGCGACCTAGTTTTGCTAAATTTCATAGGAGTTTTCCTAAGATTTATCTAAGTTCTCTGTAAGTTCTTATTAAGTCAGCAACTGCAGATTTTGCAAGACATTCTTAGAAATTTCAAGTTGATTTTCAAAGCCAAACTTATGAATTCTTAGTTCGCAGCTAATTGTGTAAGTTTTTCATATGTTCGTCACATTTTTCCTGTGTTTTTTCTAGTATTTTTTTGACAAATCACATTTTTTCGTCCAATTTTTTTTAGTCTGATATCTTTGTAAGACTTACAAACTTATCAAAATTAGGTCCTGAACTCCAGTGCAAATTTCTGTTGCTAGCTACAGTTAACAAATAAAGATACGTAAAAGATGGCTTCAGGTGTATTGCATCAAGAGCCAAGTGGAAATAATGCGAAATAATTATTAAAACAAAAAAAAACTGGTAACAAAAAATAAGCATTGATGGAATTCAAAAATACCAAGCACTATTACTAGACTAATTAAACGTTATACACAGCTAATAAAATTCTGCCATTTGAAAGCAATCAAGTTAGTTCACACCTGCATTTATGAACGACGACGACCAGGTGTTCACGCTGCACAGAGTAGCGAACAGTAATCTCAATCTCTCCATAAGGATGTGCAGTTCTGCAACAGCAACTATGACATACTTCAACACATATATACAAGATTGAACAACAAAACTTGTAATGACTATGGCTATTCAACACGAACTATTTTACATCTGCAAAACTAAAACACTAGAACATGGTGTGGTGACTTGGTGTAGTGGTTCACATGCTGTGTTTGATTAGCATAGTAGACCTACGCTGAGACCAGTTACTACTTAGATAGGTGATGGCTGTCTGTAGGCAAGTAAACTATCTCATTACATAACAGACCACTCGGATTAACTGAGCCTTCCATCCCTCCAGGTTAGATAAATCGAGTCTTGTCTTGACAGGATAAAGATGATGCACGATCATCAGTGTCATGCAACACGCAACACAGAGTGATCCCACATAACAGGTAATGCTTCATCTCGAAGATGGGTTTCTTATGAAGAGCATCATTTAAACTTTTAAATCTAATCTAAATTTAAATTTAATCTATCAATTAATCAAATTAACTATTCAGAATATCTACTTTGTATACAGTCATTTTCCATGAGTGTTAACAACATTATCTTCACGAGAACACTGGAAGCACTTCGTGGAAACCGCTACGCTCCAGCTCGGGGCACGCGCTTGATGATGATGATGATAAGTCATTAGTGAAATACTGCACTAGAGTATTTAACAACCGAAAACCATTACTCAGTAGAAGCCGGGGTGTCTGAGGTTACGGCAGCTGGCTCTACTGGCTCTGTGGCTTCTTCAGCACTTGCTGGCGCTGGTGCTAATGCTTCATCTCTGGATGCTGCTTGGTCACCTGTCTTGCCTTGCTCATCAACTCCTGTACTAGACGATGTCACCTCAGCTTTCTCTGTGCTGATTTCTGCAGTAGGAGATGTCAACTCCGATTTTACTGCCACATCTTCCATGTTGTTGTTGGTGGTCACGTTAGTCGACGACAACTCCGGTGGCACATCGGTAAACACGTCATTCTTGGAATAACACTCACTCGTAGCAAGTTGTGACATGATCTGTAGCACACCATATTAAATATACAACGTTCTGAAATACAAGGCACAACGTGTGCACAACAATGAATTAATTTATACAAAACTTTTACCGAAATGGATAACCAGTAATGGAGTTAACTGCACGAAATGGTGGTACAACTGCAATAGAATGAAATTACCTTGTATTGACACAAGACTAACATCAGCCAAACTGACAGATGCTACAGACTCAAGGGTGTCCTAGCAAGACTAGTACTTCAATACAACATGATATGATAATACGACGATACAAGCCTGTGACCTGTGCCCACTATCTCGGCATGATATTATACAGTGATTCATAGTTAAGTAACCTTGTACTAGTCATACTTGCTTGGAGTTGCTGTACCTTCCCATTTTGCTGAGTGAGTGCACATGCAAATCTTTGCAAACTGCTGCAATGAAATGGCTATTATTTCACTCAACTAATAGCTTCAAAGCACTGTGACAACTGCTGGTCTGATGCTATCAATAAACGTTACTACACACCCTCAAGGTAAGATGTACAGTCAGCGTGCAAGACGGCGAGACATCGGGCATCGCTAACTGCTTCACAGCTGACATGTCAGTCGTCAGTAGAACGTTGATTGGAAGCGTCACACTGCCGAGCTTCTTGTCCTTGGTCGAGCCACGATGCCACAGCTACATTACATACCACATACATACTCATCAACATAACACAGACAGCAGCACAGTCTCACTGTATGTAGCATCAAACGTAAATTACAAATCTCTTCCACCACTATGACATTGTTCGCTGGAACAAACTCCCTGAAAAGTTCAGATGACAATTGACAAATTGCACCTATTAACAATAATACAATAATATAACCTGAATTTGTTAAAAATAGTGATAAGAAAGTCAGCATTTCAGACAGCAGTGACAAAGTCAAACGTCCCAGTAATGCTGGGAATAACGAATAGAAGACTGCACTAATAAATGTCTTGAAACAATGCTCCAATGCTAAACAGTTTGTTATTCATAGTAAATTACGTAAATTCATCGAAAGAACAACCTTTTAGCTGCATAATTGTTGACGTTTTGGCAGCTGCCGCTGCCTTCTTCTGAAGGACCATCCACCAGGTGTGGCTGTGGCAGACAGTAAGTTTGTTTTTTAAGTTATTCAGACCAGTTGACTTCCAAACTAATTGTCTGCATTTTATATTTGCCACAGAATGCCACCTGTTAAAGCTGGTGCAATTTCACTGACTGGGAGCAAAGTGTCGAATGCTTGAGTGCACCAACCTCAACAGTAACTGGGCGCGTTTCAGGATCATCGACCATGAACTGGAAGTTCTGATCCCAGTGAGGCTTCTGAGTCTTGTACTGGACTGAGCTCTGCTGCGTGTCCTGTCCGACGGTGATGCGTGCAAACACACTGCGCACTGCATCCGGCTTCTCACTCGGCTAGGAGCATGCCACAACGTCACAATGTCAGTGTCAAATTTATACACTGCGACATCATGAAGCATTTCTAAATACACTTGCAAAAGTAGTTTATAAACCATGCTTAAAGCTACAGCTGCAGTATGATGGATCAATGGACCGTGGAGATTGTCTGGAAATGAATTCCAAGCCATCAGATTGTCAGACGGACATCAAATTCTTGCATCAGATTTTTTACATCACAGGCTGGATGTTTTCTCTTATCACCTAGCCAACAGCGTCAAAGCATCAAAGCACTAAAACATTTACTTGCCAACTGGTTTATTTTCCAGAATATCTCCAAGTTATAATGCAAGTTCCTGATGGTAAGCTGTGGAAAATGGAAGCAAAAATCAAGACACTGAACAAGCATGCTAATTCATCACATCAACTCTCTCCATTATCACAATTACAATACCTCTTCTTTTTATTTAAAGCTTCTCTTTGTTTCACAAAGGCCTTTCAACTACAACTGCTTACAAACACAAAACTGCCATCACGGATTATCATACCTTATAAAATATGTCATGCTTGTAGTTTTGGATTTTTAGTTCTTCGGTATATGACCTGATATTGTTTTATGCAGTTTACTAAGCTGCCTAACAGTCAACTTATGAGCATAAATATGCGATACAGCAAATCATGTGATTACACCTACAACCAAGACTTTGATGATTACAACACTACAACAGTGGCTCACGATGATCATGTACTATATACGGTCTATGTTTAAGTAACACAATGAATACTTACAAGAAACTATATCACCCCAGTGCTAACATATTATGTGGCTGTCTGTCCACTTAGCTATTAGACAGCATTTAAATATTCTGTATGTCAACTGAAAATCCAATTTGGCATTGCCTAGCTAAGCAAGGGTGCCACCAGCAAACAAGTATTATGAGAGACATGGGTCACTTTCAGAAGGTTTTTGACATCCAGTGACCTTGATGTTTGACCTTTTAAACTAAAAACTGGTAAACCAGTTACTGCTGCTCTGAAGAGAGGTCATATCTGTTTGTTTTTACAATTTTTAGTTTTTGACTTGAAAGCCCATACAGGACAAATGGATGGACAGAGAGCCAGAGGAGCAAGATGCATAATATGGCCTATAAAGACAGCTGTGTAACAATCAACTTATGCAAACATCAGTAACACATACTGTAATGTGATCGGCTTCTTCCAACATGACCAGCAACACTGCAGTTGACAGCGTATCCTCGGCCGTCTTCTTTGTTCTCTTTGCAACATCCCTTCTCTACATATCAGCACAACACCAACTCAATGACATGTCACCTGATCCAAGCTGTTGCAAACACAGTTCTGTCTCTTCACTATCTGGCATCCTACGAGTCTCGATACAAGCCACAGTCCTAGAATGCTGCACACACCCGATTGCTTCAAAGTGAATGCAGTTCCAAAGACGAGCACAGAAGTTATGCCAGCTGCTGAAAGTGCCTGACTATCTGACGTGATATCAACTGATGCAATTCCGCAAGCCGTGCACATCACAGCACACCCAATAGACTACAGCACAAAATACTCCGAGCTTACACCACATCCCAAAGGGCAATAACCATGGACATCAGTTTGATTAGATACACATTTCAACAGTCTGTACAATGCACACAAAATATATCAGTGACAAGCAGACAAACCTTTTTCATTGCTGCTATATCAGCACACAGATGAAACCATGTTGCTGAAACGTGAACAGATCCATCAGAGACACCCTCCAGCTGCTGCCACTGGAACCAACACAACAACTAGAGCTATCAAACTGATGCGTTAACGCGTCAACGTTTTAAAGAATTAACAGTCGTGCATAAAAAATATTAATGTGCAGTAAAAAAAATTAACGCACCTACGTAAATTTACAAAATTCTGTGAAGCAGGTGTTTCAGTATTCCACTAAACTACGTTCATTTGGTGATCGAACAATATTCAAGTAATTGAAAATTGTTTTGTTGCCATTTCGTCACTACCGTCATGGTCCTGCGACACAGGCACGACTTTGTGAGCTTCATTCCACTCACCCTTTAGTCCACCTACAATATCAGCAATAATAATGATGCGTTATTAACGCTTTAACGCATGTGCTAAAAATATTAACACAATGCATTAATGCATTAAAAAAATTAACGCTTTGACAGCTCTAAAAACAACACATACAGCACTCTTTCTGGCCTCTGCTAACAGCGGTAAACTGAAAGAAAAACGAAATAAGCCCAAAGACAGGATTAATTTTTCACTCAAACTACTCCATAAAATGTAGAAGTAATAACAATTACCCCGTCAAATAATTGATGTTTCACAATTGATTCAACATGCAAATGCACCCTGTCAGCATCGGTAACACACACATAATATATTCAGTAGAGATCAGTTAGTTCTATAAAAAATTCAATCTAATAACGATTTGTCAGGACTAGCCTAAATTTTTCAATCTAATGTACATGCACTTCTCAAGATATTCTGCCAGAATAAACTTAGCAGCTCATGATCATTCAACTGTCAGGCTGTTGGCAGGACAGCAGTAAGTGAATCAGTAAGTAAAGAAAATTCAGCATGAAAAGCCATCACCAATTAACAAAGCACAGCAGAAAATAGCAAACTCTAGGACAAGTCATTAAACATGCTATTATCGTATACTACATAGTGAGATACTGTTCCTAGAATGTCAGAAGGTACACGAAAGCAAATATTCATTAGAGCAGACATAGAAACGTACATCCCGAGTGAGTCATCTTTGTCAAACATATCTTTATCTCTGACATCAATGCTGATCAACTGGCCATACGACTGATCAGTAATTATCTACAAAATATGCGCATACAGCAAACATACAGCACAGACCAATCTGAACATGTTTTAATCATTCCATTGACATATGACGATATGTTTTGCAGTCAAAAGCAACAAGTGGATGGTGACATAGACGTATTTATGATGATCAAAACACAAACCGGCTAAAACCAGAGAAGAGAAAAATATATCAGCCCTACTGACACATTATGCAGCCCTCTGCCTAGCTATGCACACACAGCACTTACTTATTTTGGATTTCAACCAAAGTCTACTTCAACACTGCCACTGCACAAGCCATGCTTGCAAGAGCTATGCATCATTTTCCAACAGTTTTGAAGTGTAACAAAGTAAATCTTTAATTAGTGCCAAGGGGGACATCAGCACAAATTTTGGGTTTTCTATGCCTTTTTGTTCATAAGTTAAAAGCCCTTATAGAACAAATGCACAGAGAGACAAGTAATACCCATATCGTGGCTATAATTATGGCTTCACGATAAGTTTAGACAGCTGCCACCTTTGCCGATGGCTAGAAAGAAAGTGCACACTGGCATCACGTGACAAGCTGTGTATTCCGCATGGACGTGAAACCTGGAAGTAAAAAAGATCACGAAACCCAAAAAGGAAATACAGACAACCAAATGCCACTGCATCACAGAGAGTTGCACCGTGACTAGCTGGAGATATGACATACCAGCTCAAAAATAGGTTTCACTGGGTAAACTCGATAAAAACAAGAATATAGTCCGTAAAAGTATGGATACAAAAAAAAGAATACTCAAATTCATTTAAATAAATAAAACAGAATGATGACAAAATGTAACATAATAAAACAGTAACCAAGTTGTGAAAGTGGCAACACCAAATGATTGATTTCTTCTATCCAAAGCTTGAACCGAATCAGCCTAGGATAAAGGCCATAAAACAAGTGCATATTAGGTTCACTTCACAAAAGGCCTAGAAAAAAACAAAGAAATAAAAAAACGAAAAATAGGTGGGTGGGTGAACTTGCTCCTGTAGCTCAAAAAGAGATGAATACCTCAAAGTGTTCATTCCACACTGGCGACATCGAGTTCTTGACTGTGTTCGTCTTAAACACCTTTGCACCAACTAATACCGACAAACAACAGATGATTCTATATTTCTCACACTGGATGCTACAGATCTCTGTCAATTAATGCAAGCAAGTGCAAACTGATAATCAGCAAAGCCAGAATGTGTTTTGAGACTACATATAGTGAGCATGGTCTGCTTGTTTTTATCTTGATCTCAGTGTCACATTTTTGATCTCAGATGGAAGTCTTACAGTTGTAGGCAATTACATTCTACACCATGTCTCAGAAATAATGTCACTTTTTATCTTTGTGACTTCACATTTGATGCTGTAGTCCTCCTGGGTGCCATGAAAATCGTTGCTAGACTTTACAAGGTACAGTACAAACATACAAAATGAGATGTAATGGGTTGTTCATCTGTGAGTCTTTAGATTTCCTCGGGTATGTTTCTGCCCCAAATTGGCAAAATTTGATGACATATGACTTAAGTTACAATACATATAAAAAGAGCAATGCTTGTTTTGAGACACAGTGTTGTTTTAAGCTTGAAGCTCACTGGCTAAACCACTAAATAATTCACGTCACTTCGAAGAGAAGTGCAGAAAACAATAGCAGCTGGAAGAGCATGTCAAAAAACTGCCATATGCCAGAAGCCCAAAGAAGAACAAGCACAGAATCATCCATCTTGATCTCGAGGTTTTAAGGTTTAGAGCTTATGATCTGGGTTTCCAAAGTTTGGTTTTGTTTACATCACTGATCAAAACAACATCTCCAGCAAGATTAGGAAATCCGTAAATATAAGAGCTAACCTTGGATGCTGCAGTATGGATCAGAGCGCGAGCCTCCAATCACCGAACTGTCAGCAGCTCGCAGATTACGTGCCTCAATAACCACCAAGTGAATGACGCCCTGACACAAATGTCCACGCACACGAATGGACATTGCATTTGCTTCATGCAATGCAAACCACACCCTAATAAACAATCATAGTATGAAAATTATCTTACAGAAACTTTCACTAGTTTATAAACTGTGCAAGGGTGACATGAATCACCATAAACAGCAAAAATTGTCTTGAAGCTGAATTTTCATGTGTAAAATTCAAACCAACCCTTACAAAACTAGCCATTTTGAATATGGCACTTATAAAACTGACCAGAGTACAGCAAACAGGTAAGTACAAAGAATTTTGTCGAAATAACACGTTGGGTTTTCTAAGGGCATCACAATCTCAACAGCCTAAAAAGTAAGCAATGATTAATATCTTAAATTTTGTGATAATATACTATCTGCTGCAACGCCTCCACACCTAATAATCAGTAAGATTTATATCCAAACTATTTGGTGGCCAGTTTTTCAGTTCAGTGAACTCGGGCACATAAGAGAGCATATGCCACAATGTACAGCGTGATGCTACAAATAATGCTGCAACAGAATGTATAACCACATGTTAAAAATTCATTACTTATTTGTAACCAGTCTTTTTCTGCACTATTTATGTACAGAATGACAATATTATCAAATCTGCATCTTGCTGCTACCAAAAGTTACCAACTGTCAAATACAGTCTGGTTCAATTTGGCCCACCATGTAGATAATTACAAAACATCCGGTCAATTAGTAGAATACATAATATGTCATAAAACCTCGAACAAAAGCAAGGCCCCAAATGCATGCCAAAAATCAAAGCCATTTGTACTAATGTAAAAGCTAATGATTTACAGTACTCACAAATATAAACTAGAAAGCAGTCAGAGCCCGCATACCTCTGCCAAGGCAATGTTGTTCACTAGGTAGCAGCACCATCTTCGGTTCTGCAGTGGTTTCCCTTATGCCCCATTGAAAGCAATGGTAACGAAAATTTCAAAGTGATCCAGAATCCAGGATTCCTTCCGGATCACCCCCAAAATTGAATCACTTGTAGTTTTTGCCATTCCCGACATGCCCTCAAAATTTCAAAAAGATCTGTCCAGAACTTTTTAAGTTATCTTGCTAACACACTAACAGACAGACAGACAAACAAACAAACAAAGTCTGGCAAAAACATTACCTCCTTGGCAGAGGTAAATACACAAAGTCAAACAAAACTAGAAATTTGGGGCAAAGCGGAATGTGAGTCCGCCCGGCGCCCTAAGTCCGATTGGGGGAAATTAAAAGGGGCGGTAAAGAGGGGGGAGAATTTCCCCGGCATCAAAGTTACGTGGCCCGAACTCAAATGCATTGGCATATGCCGAACGCGCTTTGTCGACTTAGGGTAGGTCAACATTAGTGCTTATAACTTGGTTCGTAGTGGACGTAATTTCACAAATTTTTTTTGTTGAACGCCGAAAAGATCACTCTCGTCAACGCCGTTTAGACTATGTCGTTATCTTCATCGATTCCAGAGATATTTGTGCTCAAACTCGAAAGTTATCGTAAATCGCACCGATTTTTGAACTTTTTTTTGCTCTCCCAAATTTTAAGGGGGCGGTGCCCCCAAAATTTGTACTCACATTAACACCCCAACATAGAGACACATCAAGTGCCAAAGTTTCATCGGGCTACACCCCCTAACTCCGAAGTTATAAGCGCTAATTTATTGCATTTTAAGCCAATTTTTGACCCCCCTTTGAAAAAAGTTGTAAGGGGGGCCGCCGTCTCCGCTGGGGGGTGCGCTAGTAAGACTTGGTCATTTTCTAGCGCCTGTAAAAATTTGGGGGTGCAGCACCCCCCTAGGGGCCAAAATATGGCCTTCCGAAAAATTTGATTTGGGTGGGTAAACATTAGCCGCGTAATCTCTGGTGTTAGTGGACCAAAGTTTACCAAATTTTTTTTATTCAACGTGGAATTAACTGTATTTGATAACGCCGTTTACCGCTTGTCGATATCCCTATGCAGTTCAGAGATATTTGCGCTCAAAGTCGAAAGTTGTCGTTAAACGTACTAAATTTTGCGTGTTTTTTGCACTCCCAAATTTTAAGGGGGCGGTGCCCCCTAAAAGTTGTACCCGCGTTATCACCCCCATCTAGCAGCACGTCACGTGGCAAAGTCTCATGAAGCTACACCCTTTGGCTCCAAAGATCCTTCGGCTAATACGCTACATTTTAAGGTAATTTTTGACCCCCTTTGAAAAAAGTTGTAAGGGGGGCCCCCGTCCCCGGTGGGGGGTGCGCTAGTAAGACTTGGTCATTCTCTAGCGCGTGTAAAAATTTGGAGGCACAGCACCCCCTAGGGGCCGAAATATGGTCTTCCGAAAAATGCACTTTGGGTGGGTACGATTCAACATCGAGATCTCCAAGGTCACTGGACTAAACTTCACCGGACTTGTTTCGCCTAACGCAGGAGGAATCG
>Ga0209671_1000629_pt1 | contig 24751 bp, 16 predicted proteins | sample WorMetHERISLAND2_2_FD_187401 | JGI IMG/M metagenome (GOLD analysis project Ga0209671, IMG submission 187401) | Marine gutless worms symbiont microbial communities from Max Planck institute for Marine Microbiology, Germany - Olavius geniculatus... | ecosystem: Host-associated > Annelida >... | reverse complement strand
AGAATTCAACTACTGCTTGCTGTCATTTTTCATGAACCGAAGCAAAAATGATGACGATGATTGCATCATGCAAATATTGACTACAAGCCCTATGTGAAATAGCTCCTTGCCATTGTCGACTACTGGACTTTACAGTCAACTGGAAATGTGCAGTTTAGTGATGTTTTGGGTCCAAAATTTTGATCAAAATCTTATGAATTCAAATAATAAATTAATAATAAATTGATTTTTAAAATGACTGATCAATTAATTAATTGTAATTTCCACAGCCATAACAGAAAACAATATTTTCCCAGTGCTGGTTTCGCCTAGTGTTTCAATGACACAATATTACCACACTACTCAAACTGACATGGCACACAAGGATGCTAAACAAACCCAATATATCCACACGTTCTTCATGCCTCATTATTTTCTGCCCTCTAAAAATCGAAGAATAAACGCAAATCAGAACCAAAATGTTTGCCAGTGCTAGATATGGCCAATGATTGACACAAACTTCAGCGATCAGTTGCCAAAATGTCAAAAAAACTGCTTGTAAAGCATACCAGAATGTTTTTCTCAAAAAAGAAATGTTGGTATGCTTTCGAGGCAGGCGACCAAGAAGTGCCGATATGCCGCACCAGTCCACTTCAAGCCCCGCACTACAGAGAATACAATTACACCACTATTCCACTCCAATTACGCCTCTACTCCACTAACCTGCAGTGCAAAATTGCGGTCAGATTCCACTTCACTGACATTCAGACTTCCGCTGTCTAGACGACTCTGAAATATTAATACACAATTCTCATCTATTCACTCCCACGCACCTCACTGTTTCCATATAATCAAAGTGCACATTAATACACTTGGACTGGCAAAAAAGCAAACAGTCAACGTAGAAAACTCTTGGTACTACTGGCAGAAATATTATTCCCACTCGATCACCAGCAAGACGATATTCTTCATCACGGAAGCAGTTTATTTCACAATGCAGCAAACAGTCAAGTCATCAACATACAGAAAACTCTGAAACAAGTTCAGTGATGGACACTTATTGAGTTTTTCAGTTCAGGTTAAAATCGTACAGCAAGTGTAAGCGAACCTGCAATCGGTAGAGTATTTCGTTCTGCTTCGAGATGTCTGTGGCCAGAATCTGAGTCTTGGTTTGCCACAGCAGTTTGGACCTGCAAAAAGCCATCACAATTGCAATAATAAACCTGATCGACCATCACTGACATGGAAGCACGATTAAAACAACTGCTCACTAATGCAAATACACTCTGTCTCAAACGCCCTCCCCCCCACAGCATTTTCAAATAACTTCAACAGTCTTGGTTTAATATCAACAAATTTTGGTACGAAGAATCGCCATATAATAGCACTTAATATCACTTACAACTTCGTAAAAAATTTTGTAATTAACGTTGCTGTTTCACTATCCAATTTCTTGGCTCTCAAGAACAAAGTATAATGACAAATTAAAAGCTACAGCAGAGGATGACAAAAAGATTAATGGCCTCGTAATGTGACTACCAACCCAGCAGAAATGAATTAGCTGTGACCCTGGAAACAAACAAAATGCAGACAGTAGATCTGTATGCAAAAGGTCCATAAGTCTAAGTACTTATGTATGTTGAATCAGTGGAAAGATAAAACAAAGTTTATGCAAAAATTATACAAAAGCAGCCAAAAGAGATAGCAACCGACCATGCTTCGATGGTGAAGTGATCACAGATATGCGAACATTTCAAGAAGCAGACTAAAGAATGCCAGTGATGATTTTCCAGCACCGAATCACTCTGCAGATGGAGAGACACAACAAAACACTCATCAAACAATCCATCAATTGCTCAGTCGATAAACCAACCAATGAATCATTTTATTTCATCAATGAAACAAAAAAAATCAGGCAAAAAATGTTTGCAGCAACAAACTCTGCTGTGAGAAAAAAATGCCAGACTCATCGGAACACACGTGACAACAATAACAACATGCAAACACTGACTATTGCTTTTCACAACAAATGTCAGTCTCATAGCCACAGTTTAACGGCACGTATCACCACAGTGTAGCATTTAAATGATGAAATATCATTAGTATTTCTGCCACAATATCTTCCAGATAACAGCTCATTACCAGTGACCACTTAATATTTAATGAGCAAACAGAAAAAAAACACAGACGTAATTAACTTGTGTACTAACAAAAACAATCAGCAAAACATAAAAGTTTACAATAAAGGTTAAAAACAAAAGCAAAGTACACTGTATACCTGATATAGGGCAACAAGCGGATTGTCAGTGGCCACAAGAAACATCTGGTTGAGACCAGGATGATCAACATCATGACATACAGCAGCAAGTAAACACGACAGTCTCTCCAGTCCATTCATACAGCTTGACAGCTAGACAAATCAGTCCACCAATAACAACTAAGTTTACACAAAGTGAGTGACTGAATGTCCCATTCCCCTCGACACATTCCAGGTCATTGCAACGACGAGTCTTCCAAAAACCTGCACTGGAACTGACAACGAAAAAAACAACGGGAAAATAGCACGAGAACATGACAACTAAATGTGGAATGCTCTCCCAGAAAATATTGTTGCAGCCACATCCCTGGCAATGTTTAAAGTTCAACTAAACGATTTTGACTTGGCTCAGTTTACAGTTGTTTTAATTTGGTTTTATTGTTTTGTCTTATTTGTATGTTCTTTTTTTGGGAGGGGGGTTCATGTAAGAGGCTCTTGTAGCCCTTTGTGCTTTTGTTCAAGCTCTTTCACTATTCATTTTGTCAATGCCTTTGTATTTGCTTGACTAAATAAATGATTTGATTTGATAAATAATGATAACAATCGGTCTAGACACAACTGACAATACAAAACCAGATTTTTTGTACAGCATTTTAACAGAAAATAGACAGAGCCTATTCTATAGCTCCTGAGACTATCGTGAGACTGCTCTGGTAAGTCTGGTTGTGAATCTTTCGCTGGCTGGTGTCATCTGCTTGTTTCCTACACTAGGCATCAAAAGCCATATAGCAGATGCTTTAACATTCCCGCCTCATAAACAAAAGACAATAAGTAAGTAACTTATATAGCATGTTAACTCTAATAACCTCAAACACACTCAGTGTGCTAGTAGACAAGAAGTAAAAGTGTTTTAGATGGTAGACAGAGAGGTGGTGCTGCATTAAAAATGTTTCATTCTGAGTAGCTAGTATTTTCACATAGCCACACTCAGGCAAGACTTATTTCAACATGCGTAAATAGTAGGAATGTGGTCTCAGTCAAGACGTCTCAGTCTCGAGACGGGTCTCGAGATGTATTAGCACCTCGTCTCGGTCTCGGGCATATGAGACTCGGGTCTTGTCTCAAAGCAATACGTCTCGGTCTCGGCCCAATAGGCCTCATCTCGGGTCTCGGACCATTGCGTCTCGTCGAGACGTTTTGTGCAAACGCAGGAGATGCAGAACTGTAGTTAGACCAATACTAACCAGCATGACATTATGCCTTACCTGTAGTTTGTGGTTTAGACATATTCGTCTACAGTGCATTTTACTCTTTCGTTCACTTATTTATCATAAAGCAGAATTATGTCATGTCAGTCTCTTTTTGTCATAAAATGATCTAGTTGCAATGAAGATAAAGTGTATGATATCAGAATGAATACTATCAGCCAAATGTAGACAAAGTAAGGTGATAATCAGCTGTAGTTTAGTAATTTCAGCTGCTTGCAAATTGCGATAAACCTATTGTGCCACGTCTACAGCACTGCAGTTGCAATTCTCTATGGTGCAAGCTGATAATTTATCAGTGATGTCAAAATGAGCTAGAACATGACAACATTTGAACATCAGACTAACATGGCCGCCTGAAATGCTATTTCTGACATTTACATGCCATTTACTTAATTGCCAACAAATCTGCAAAAGCAAAAAAAAACAATGCATCATAAAGTGGGCAACAGTAAATGAGCTTGAATGCTACCCGGTTGCAGACATAAAAAAACTTCATAGCTCTCATAGAAGTAGTCGCAGTTTTCACATAAAATAGTGTGATATAGCAGTATTTAGCAACTTGGCATTAAGCTTAACAGTCATCGAAGCCGGCGTGACAAGCAGAAGCTGTCGCTGAAAGTGGACACTGATAAACTCTACATCCGTCTTAGTTACATCTTGAAAATTTCTTTTCGTTGCAGTCGGTTTGAACCTTGATCCTATGAGAAAACCACAACAGCAAGGCACACACACCGTGACTGATGATCGATTACCAGGCCTAGGCCATTTCTGTCATGTACAAAGAACCCACAATATCACAAATACAAGCACCTACCATGGTGCAAATCAGTTGATCCATATAAGATTTTGTCATTTTCAATGAGTTTCATCATAAACCTCGAAAAATGTCTCCATGAGACCATGAAGCTCCCGAGACTCTCGAGTCTCAGCCAACGTCTTGGAAGCTGTAATGTCTTGTCTCAGTCTCATCTCAAATTTTATATGTCTCGTCTCAGACAAAATTTCGAACGTCTCGGTCTCAGAAACATGGGTCTCAGGTCTCGTCTCGGCTCAGAAGGTCTCATGCACATCCCTGATAAATAGAAACACAAACCTTAGTCTCAAGCATGAAGCAGTTGACTGCCTGAGTAACATCGGCTGCGTGTACAGCGTTGTGATACGGGTTCTGATGATATCCATCTTCAACTAGACCTTAACGACAACAGCAATGAGTACGCATAAACAACCGAGCAGTATATATCAATGCCACCAAAGTCAAGGGCTGCCATAGCCAAGTCTGCCAAAGTCAGAGATACAATTTATCCCTATATACCTAACCCCATCCCTATCCCTCACGATGTTCGGAATAAGACCCCATAGGACTAATTAAATGCCACGAGACAACAGAATGCATGCAAAAATCAGATGAAGAAATAACTAGGCACCATGCTGACATACTGTTGGCCGTCTGCTTAAAGGTCCATGGACACCAAAATTAACGTATATATTTTATCCCTTTTCCTAAAATTGCATAATGTTCTGATAATTTGGACAGTTATATCAGCGCCCAGTGTTTTGTCAACATGGAGAAATTTACCTTTGAAATCGACGATCTACGAAAATCAGGTAGAAAACATGCTGCCATATTGGCATGTAGGCGCCCCCTGTGACGTCATCACTCTAGCCAATAAACATCACGAATATTAATCGCCTAGCCTAAACTGATGACGTTACTGGCTAGGCCATTAATATTCATGATGTCTCTAGGCTAGGTCATGACGTCACCGGGGGAACTGGTAAATTATAATTTTTTTTTTCCGCCTAATGTAACGTAATGCCGTATTTCGTTTGAAATTGCACATTAATTTCGTATATTTATGAAGCTCAAATCTCTACATAAATTGCGGCGGTAAGTTTGACCGTGGCCATGGACCTTTAATACTGTGCTACGCTAGTGCATTACCTTAGCCGGCCTTTGACCTTTTCCACTACCTTTTGTAGTTTTGCTTACTCCTGCACTGGAAGTTCACACAAATTTAGGTCTTTCTGCAGTTTTTGTTTTCAGTCAGGAGTGGACTGAAGCTTTAAGCATCCTATCATCAGCTTTATGGCAAAGTATCCTGCTGAGTGACTACTCAAAAACTGAAATACCAGTGAGTGAGTAAGTGAATGAGTAGGGTTTAAAGTCCGACCCGACACAGTACAGGTCATTTTGGGGACTGGGAAATACCAGTATCAAGTATGGGATTGATTGTATCTTTCTTACTAAATGCAACAGCAAAATTCATTCCACAAGCTCTTAATTGTAGACAGTGCAAATGTTGAATAAACCAATTTAACAGACAAACAGATCTGTTATTAGAATGAGAACTTACTGATAAAGTGCATGAGCTTCAGAGTGTCTAATTCAAACTGATGAATCAAGTTGAGATCATTGAAAAGATGCAGTAGAAGGTAGAACAAAGGTCGACCTGCCAACAACTCAAGATGTAAATAAATAAATCCCAAATGTGAATAACAACAATGCTGCCACTAATACCAGACACTTAAATGTCACACAGCATGGGCCAAAAATTGAACCATTTTTATATGCCTTAACTTGATACATCAAATATTAACGGATTTTCAAAATTCTTTCACTGTCAGAATCAGGGAAAAATTTGTAAGAACGCTACGACTAAAGATTCCGCCACACTTCAAGTTTGTCGCTATACTAAATGTGAAATCACAGTGTGTTAAAAGCAAAACTGAAAAAACGAGACAAGTTCTGTAACAACAGATTATACTCTCATAGTCATGAAATTCTTTATAAACAAATAAAACCATCGAAAAAAACTGACCAAATATCAATGATGACAGCAATGATGTCACTAGGCGCAGGCAGCTACAAGTAAGCAAAATGTTTTAAAAAGCAGTGCCATTTTTGGCCTTGAAGGCAGAACGCTACGTCATGCTGCTTTTATAAGACACAACGTAGCATAGCGACATAAATGCATACCGAATGTCAGTATGTCCAGCCTGAATATGTCAAAGTTCCAGTTACTGACAGTTCTCAGTGATTTCTGTAAACAACATACACAGTTTCAGAACCCGAGATGCAATAAATAACAAATCAAATAAACAACAAACAGCAGCATTAGGAATAATGTTCAAAGTACAGCCACTGAGATCAAGCCTGTGTGCTCATCATAACAAGTAGCTCAGCTGATCAAAACAACAAACCAGTACCTAAAACTGCACCAATCGAGCTGGTTATTTTATTTACTTGGACTACAACACATAATCGCTGGACAATAATACAACTCAAAAATAACTTCCGGTACCAGTACCGTTTATTGCATGCTATGCTTCACTATATCAAACTTTGCAATAAAATTCTGCATATTCAGGTTATCATGTTTAAGCAGCATTCTAGTTATTGCCATTCATCTTTACTATTAAGAATATTAGCTGCAGGCAAAAAAACACTATGCACAACAGCACAGTGGCTGGTAATTAACCAAATATCTATGACACACAATTACAGCTCAGCAGAAATACATAAATAACATTTGTTAATATTCACGCTGGATTACCTGAATCTGATCGTGGTACTGGAGATCAAGGCCTAGACTGTCATGTGGCAGCAGTAACGGCTTCCGTTGGCGGAAACAAACGCGGTTTAGAGTGCACGTAGAACACTGTAAGCACCATGTTCTTGACCTAAAGCCTTGCGATACGCGACGAATATGATGGACTGTAAACCACACGACCACAGAAAATTTAACATCGTCCGATCTTTGCACGAAACACGACAGATTTTTTGTCGGGCAACTTTGTCAGCAGATAAAATCGGCCAACTTTATTGATCGTCTGACATCCCCTTAACAGAAATGTCAGACGATCGACAAAGTTCGCCGACTTCTGTGGGCATGGCCAAGATGCCCGAGAAAATCGGCCGATAAAATCGGTGAACCATGACACGCAGCCAACATTTTTGTCTGCTACTTCGTATGATATCAGCTAGCACAATAGCAGAATGCAAATTGTAAAATGATATTTGTATTCAGGGCTTGCCGTCTGAAAATGAGAGGTGATTGAAAAATCGATCACACCACATGGGGTAGGCGATTGATAGGCTATCGATTATGACCGGGTCATATAGTATCACCGTAGAGTGTAGACTGTAGATGCTAAGATCAAAAGATTTAGCCAGTGGTCTGCATAGTTTGAGGAGGAGCCCTTGCTGCAAATGCATTTTTACAAATTTTTGGCTCCCAAAGCGTATTTCATGGCAAAATATGAAGTCATTTATGTGCAATGCAGAAATTCTTACAGTTTGGTCCCGAACTTTATCCTGCTTCACCTGTCAGTAGAGTGGACGTCTCTGGCTAAGACTAAGGCCATCAACATCACTTTTCACGCTCAAAGAGAACTTACACAAATCCACCAACAAAAAAAGACAAAATAACAAAGCAGCAATGCTTCAAATAAAAAATTTTAAAACGTAATGACTGAAAACATTTTGTAGAGCATCTTTCTAAACAGTTTTTGCCTGGCGGGTGTTTAGGCAATCGACCAATCAATCGCCTCAAACGGCAAGCCCTGCTTGCATTACTTTTTCCTGCAGCTAATGAATGAAAAATAAACAGACGCAATAAATAACTACAAAACAAATACTCATCTTCTGTTGTAAACAATCTCTATGGCAACGTAAAGAAAATCTGGTTCACCAATATGCAAAAAGTTGGCCGACAAAATCATCGAAGATAGAACATATCAAGTCAAACCTGGTACAGAGCAAACAGCAGCAGGAAGCAACTCGGTGGACTGAAATACATCTACAGTGCGACCCTCGACATGCAAATCTACATCAAAATTCCACAAACCAGGTCAATGTTTTAAGTACTACTAGTACCAAGCAAGTACAACAACTGGTGCAAAAGAATACACACAAGTGTAATCTGAACTTTAAATAAACACACAGTACTTGTAATTAGACAAAAAGCTCAGCTACTGTTTTACTGCACGATGGCCTGTTTTTATCTGTAATCTGCGCACTATAAGAATGTTATGACGACGACGACGACGACGACGACGATGATGATGCTTAGAAAACAGGGCTAGGCACACTCATCTTTTCATAACAATATGGTAGTATCTTCATTAGTTTTCACAGTTTGTCTCTGAAAGCAAGGCAGTACAATCTAAGCAAACCAATGATTAAGAAATTTTAGCATAAAATGGCATGTGAAGGTCATTCAAGGTCAAGCATGCTATGATCACTGGAAAGCCGACAAGATACTTCATAACGCTGCACAATAATGCTGGCTTCACCTTTAAAGATTCTGAAGAAATGGAGATATGATTACCAAAATTATAAAAATACCGCTGGTTCTACCCACAGTCATTTGTGGCACCTTTACAACAAAACCCTCAAATATATATGAACCTTATAAAAGTAGAGTCTCTGGGCTACATTTTTGCCGCTGACAGTATGGGGTCTATCCTCTTTCAAATATCCACAATGACCTCTATGACAAATCACTTGCACAGTAAAGTGTGGTACAGTGGTACAGCCATTCAAGGTTATCCAAGACTGTTGATTTTGGGGCCAATTGTAAGGGCATGTAGGACTTTTTATTAGTGATTATTCTGGCCCTATATGGCACCATTTCTGAGATCCAGCGATTGACTGCTTGGAAATCGCAAATCTTCCCTACCCCTGTTGCATTCAGCCCCCTTGATTGGGGTGATCCTTTTCAGAAAATTTGTTGAAAACCTCAACAAATAGTGGTAGCAGAGTCCTTCATGGACTTGGAAGTGAAGGTATCAATATTCTAGATGACTGCATGATTTTGATAGGGCAGCAGAATGTGACAGACAGACACACAAAGCAAACTACGCTGACACCCTGTAAAAATCTGCAAGACTAGGACACATCTTCTTACCGACAGGGTGTAAGTAAAGTTCAGACTGCAGCGTTCCTTCCAGCGACTGCTCCCTTTCCACAGACAGCAGCTGTAACAACATCATCAACATCATCATCATCACCTCCAAAGTGTTTGTAAACTTGAGTTGTCATGCCTTTGCAGCTATCAGATATTGGCAAATGCCTGAAATGATAGTATGACAGTGGCCGATAGTCGCTGCTAGTCCTTGTTAAGTGCAACCTGGTTGCCCACTGACAGTGGCTTCTATCCCTATACCTGGGGGGTGCAGCTTGCACCCAGTGAAAAATAAGGAAAAAAAATTGATAAGGCTGTAGATCAAAACTTCCCCTAATTTTTTACTTTGCCCTATTTTTCACTCGGCAAACTACACCTTAACAAAACTTCCCCCTATTTTTTAAATCTGCACCTTTAACAACCCCATCCCCAATTTTTATTTCCCCCTATTTTTCACAGGGCAAACTACACCCCTAACAAAAGTTTCTCCCTAGAGAGAAAAGAAGCCCAAAATGAAGGGGGAAACTTGAGTCAGAAATTGAGGGGAACATCAGCCCAAAACTGGGGGGAAGTTGCACCCAATTTTGATTCCAGATTTGGGGGAGATAGAAGCCACTGTCCACTGACACTGCTGTAAGTGCCAAGACCAAGACTTTATTTTCTGTCCTCAATGATTATATTTACTACGCGCATGCACGGTCCATATGCAGTCACAAAGTGTTATGTACCATGCGCAAATCACACACGTTCAAATGGCATACTTATAATCAACTTCTTTTGCAGCACTAGACAGAATAAATAGTGCAGCTTAGCATTAGGCCTATTGGCAATAATCAACCACAGGATCAACTGAAAAATGCGAAGACCTACATTTAATAACTTTTTGGGTCACTTATTGATAATCGAACGGTTTGGGTGGTAGCTGATAGGCGCCTATTCAGTTTCAATTAATGTCAATCTTTACTACGGCAAACCACCGGCCAAGAAAAGAACGATGGTGTACGTCCTTAGATGACGTCGGCCTAATGTCAACCAAGACGTGATCCAATCCACTTCAGAAGTTCAGATCGTATGCAGGCACAAAAGTTAATTACAGCGACTTCAATGTACAAAGACCGTGCATACTGTAGCGCGCACGGTCTATAACATTTTCTGTGCCACATCATAACACCCTGCTTCTGTCCTAGCACAAGGCGCCTCGAGACCAGGAATCTTCTCTGTAGGACTACATCAGTGGTCTAAACCAAGACGCACCCCTCGAAATTGCTACTTGCTGACCGCCCAGATTGTATATGTGTGATGAACTTACGCCGGAAGACAGCTCTCGCGCAGACGACGCAACGGTCGGTGCGTAGTTGACGCCGCATTCCTCGGTGCCGTCGTCTACGTTCAGCACAGCGGACTCCGTGCCGTCAGTACCTTGAGTTCCACCTCCTCCACGCCGGCGTAGACAGACGCAGCCACAACCACCAGTACCAGTACCATCCTGACCGACGACCGACGACTTCACCGCCAAACATCTACCAGCTCCACCGGCGGCCGGCCGCGCAGGCCTCCGCCCCTTGCACACGTTCGCACCAATCTTAATGCCGTCGTAATGCTTTTTTACACACCTTCAACTAACGCATCATCGAACGCTCCAGTCTATCGCACATACGGCGGTCGATCACATATCTGCTATACGTCATAGCGTATGGGCAGTGCTGCAGGCAGCGGCGCCGCGGCCCCTTGCTTTCAACACATACACCCATGTGTTGACGTAAGGCGCCGGGTCGGCACACTCGCTGCTGTGTGCACTCGACACAGAGCACCGAGCCCGCAGTTCGCCCGCCGAGCAGCACCGGCACGAAATCGGCGTCCGGCACTGTGCCGCTCGCTCTACTTGCTCATTCTAGACCACCCAGATCGCTGTAGCCTCTGCGCCTCTACCTCCCTCGACGGAGTGACGTAAAAGCGTTCCGCTCGTTTCCAGGTCACGGCTGTCTGCCTCTCTGCCACTGCCACTGCCCTCTGGCATATCCTCATCCAGGCCTGGAAATTGGATTGAAAAACCTCGGCTTTACATTAGGCCTAAAAAACTAACCTTAAAAGCTCAGACGTCTGATATAGGCCTATTTAGAAGTCGTCCATAAATGACGTTTGTCGTCACGCTCCGAGGGGGGAAGGAATTAAAGGGATCGCGGGAGTTCACATTCTGTAAAACTGCAAATAGAAACCCCGGCTTCTATTAAAACATCAGTCTCAGATCCCCGGCATGTATTAGACACCCGGCTACTATATGAGACCCGGTTTCTATTAGCAATTTTACGGTTATTGTGACGACGTGTAACGTAGGGGAGGGGGATTAAAGGTCTTGTGAAAATTGCGGCCAAACCGCTGCACATGGAGATATAGTTACTATTGACAGCATATATTGGAACTCGTCGTCGCCCTGTCCGACGCCACCATAGCTGACCCTCTAACACTTACCGTTCAGCCACAATACCGCACGATTGGTATAGCAGAGTGCGTAATAACCGTTCAGGGTCATCCAAGGTCAATGACTGTCATGCCATCTGAAAAGCAATATGCGACTTCCTATTAGTGGGCCGACCAAAAGCAGCAATCGCAAATGTGCTTCGCGTGAAAACAAACGTTCTATTCTCAAACCACTGTTAGAACTTTTCTCCTGTAAAAATATTCAACACTGAACTTAATTCTGTGCATAACTTTATAGCTACTAGAAAATGGCTATCAAAGTAGCTAAACTGAAGTTACTGAATCGTACGAGACATTACATAATTATTACAATCTAAGGTTATTTATTATGCACAGACAAAACACAAACCGATAGCCTAAGCTTCAAAATAAAAAGAAAACACATTTACCCAAACATGCGCAGTAGCAAATGTACACAGGTAACAACATACGTACGTAACAACCACGTGAACAAAACTAGACAATATGTGAATTAAATGATGACACGCGACTAATGTTTACGCTAACAAACAATATTAAAAGGGACACCATGTACGGCCGCGTTTTTAAAAAAAAGAACAAGTAAAATTACGGTATATAAAACAAGCACAGACGTCGACTCGCCAGGCCTTGTGGTGACATGTTATGCGGCCCTCCGGCCGGCATACACGCCCACTGCAAATGTACCCGCCCATTACACATGAAAAATGTGTGAATACACCAGGGGTTAATCCGCAAGCCGAAAGTAAGCAAGGACCAGGCAAAACATGCGTAGGCCTATTTATAATAGAGGTTTTTTTACCAGTGACATCATGGCCGGCGGGCAGGGGCAAAATTAAAACTGTAAACATCCATTTTGGAGAAATTAAACACCCATAATCTCCTCTGTGAGAAATTTGCAGCTCTGTCCGTCGGAAAGTTACGACTTCCTGCCCGCCTGCTTTTTTAACCCACAGCGCCGCAGTTTTTTGGACGTCCACCGAAATTGACCTGTGACATTTAAAAGTGCAAATTAGCACACAAAGTAACCTGTAAACAAGTCCTGGCAAACGTTTGCACCAGTTGTCATTTTCCTATGCCTTTTCGTTTTCCAGTAAGGAACCCGTACAGAACAGACGCACAGACGGACGGACAAACAGACAAGACTTGTAACGCTACCTGTCAGGATGGCCGCATAAAATGCAACCAGACAGACACTGTATCTGCAATCACTGGCGCAGGGGATCGGTTTGGCATATCTAATACCCACACAGGCGTGGCAGAAATTGGACATAAAAGGGGCGTAACCAGAAATGTGAACTGGGGGCCTCCCTCCTCTCCCCTCACTTCTCCTTCCCTTCTCCTCACTTTGCCTTCTTTTCCTTCCCTTACCCCTCCCACTTTTAAACTCATCCTCCCCTCCCTTTTCTCCTCCTTCCACATCTCTCAATCCCCTTAGAAGTAGGACCCCTAACATCCAGGTAGAGGGCCTAGAAGAGTGCTGTGAACTCTTCCAGCAGGCTATGAGGTGAAGCCCTAGCCAAAATCCAATTTTTTGCTTAAAATTATAGCTTTAAAACATGACATCTGCTGGCAACAAGTTTAATTATTTTGCTGAGAATCAGCTAACCAAATCTGAAAAAAATTTAGCGCAGTTTAAGCATGTGATTATGTCTTGTCTGAGGAAATGGGAAGCCTGGGCCCCACCCATCTTGTCTATGCCACTGGACCTGGAAGCAGAGGGACTAAAACCAGAAGGGCTGAAAATCAAAGCCGAAGGCAGACAGCAAGGGCTGGGTTCTTGGGGAGGGCCAGCGAGCCCCGTCCCCACTGGTCAGGGAAAGCATTGGAAGCTCCCCTGGAGTCAGGGGCAAGACCACAACAGAAAAAAAACATTTTTGTAGCTGACATAAATTCTGTTCATAGTAGTGCACTCATACATCCCAACTTAACTTTGGGAGCGTCGCCCCTAATCTCCCTCCTCCCTTTGGCTATGCCACTGAAAACCCAAAAGAACTACGCGGATACTGCAAGATTTTGGCAGATTTTTCAGAAATAGAGATGTTCTCTAGTGGCAAAAAGCTATTCTATTCACCTACGCCAAACCGACAACTGCAAACAAAACTGAGATATAATTCTGATAAAAGCAGAAGGAATCCATGCCAGAATTGTTTACTAGTCTAGAATACTTTATCCTAATAAATGTTATGCGCCTGTTTGAAATATGCAGTAGAAACTAGAAAAATTCACTTTTGCTACTAATGACAATACTTTGATTCCCCAGGTAATTAAAACCGTTAATTAATGAATCAAAACAGTAAAAAACAATTAATGCTTCAATGGCATCAGATAACAGTCACCCAGACTTAACTAGCTAACAATATACATTTAAACAATGTCTTTATATTGGCAAGAATTATATGTCGGCATGGAGTTACACCGAAAGTGTGCAAATTGTTTATTTTTATTAAGCTATGCACATTTCTGCCTCGCACTAATTTTACCACTACAGGACACTCTATCATACGTGGCACAGGTTAACAATTAACGATTGATGATACCACCATGGACAAATTAAAGCATTTCATTCGACAAAAATCAAAATTCTCTGAATTCCAGTTCTATCTACTATTTAACAAATACACTGTCAAATATAATCTGTTGTAAGTTACGCAACAAAAAGCTACGTTCATGAATCTTATGATAAAACAATGTGATCTGCAACAGATACTGAGCTAAAAACAACGTCAAGAATTAACATCCGATTGATAACAATATGCAGTCAAACGGCTAATTTGCTTCTACATAAAGATCAAATGTACTGGCCAGAAAAACCTCATTTTCACAGCATGCTAAGACTGATAAACAAGCTAAACAAGCCTTAGCAGTGGCCCGGATAACATGACCCTAACATCAGTAAAATGGCTGCTCGTTTTTTCAGAACACATTCCTTAAATAAGATCTATTACCATCGTCAAAATGGCATTCGGGAAACACAAAATAGCAGACGTTTTCATGTTTTAACAGTAAAAAAATGTAAGCTCAGTCAGCAGCTTTTTCAACTTAAAAGCATGCTTCAAGAGGGAAGCGTTTTTAGCAAAACATACTAATACAATATCTACACATTGTACTGATAAACGGCTACATTCAGCGGTAAACTAAGAAATGTGAAATGTGCTGTACATGTAGGTCAACTCCCTTCCTCTTGAAATTGTTTATTTCTGTAATTTTTCATATTTTTCATTGTCAAAACAAGCGGGAATTCCATAAATATGCCCACTTCATTATTTTCCTTAAGCGGACATTTGATGACCATAGGTGCAACAAATAAAAAAAAACAAGTTAGTCTGAAAACCATGACAGCAAAATGCAGCATTTATTATGAACAAGACTGTCAAGCCGTGCTTAAGGCTGAGTACTGCCATTGGATAGTTGCAGTATCATGCACACGAAAAAACACACACACAAAAATCAATGCAACCTTGATATTTGAACATGATATCCATTCCAACGTAGTTCTCAAAACTGTTAAGGTAGTAATGATATATAACAATCTCAAAATTGTAGCCAACTTGTCAATAGCATGAGATTTTCAAATAAATCTGCATTCTGCCACAATAAGGAATCTATCCTATGTACTTATTATTACAACAAAAAATTACCTTAACTATATTATAAAAGAATTAAACTGACTAAATCTGTGGCATGGTAAAAAAAACTAAAAGTAATTGTGTGATGGCAAAAATGCAATAAACCTATCACGAATGATGTGAGGTAGCCAAATACATATGCATGAATGTACGTACATATGAATATGTAAATTCAATACAAAGTTTTAATCATAACGGATTCATACTAACTGCACGTACTTCACTAAAAGCAGGAAAAACAAAGTCTCATTGATGACCCTTGTGATACTGGTTTATGAAGCACCTGACCCTGTGAGTAAGACCTGTGCATGAAAATCATCCTGACAATCTTAAATATTCTGTGGCCAATCCAGCAGAATTCAACATGGTTGCCATCTCAGACTGTTTCTCAAACACTTTAAAAGTTGCCACATAACCTGTTCTCTACTTCTACCATTGTGTTAATATTACAGTTCATTAGCACAGAAGAGAAAACAAATTAACAGTCGCATACCAATTTTGCACCAGACAGAAAAAAATGTAACCCACATATTTCGATACTTGGCAACAAAATATATCTTTCCTGCTCAAGAGGTACACCAGTAAATTATAACACGTTTCACAGTAGAAAACACACAAACATTCATTCACCGAAAAGAGCAGCAGCAGCAAAGACAACATAAATTCACTGACCATTGGGCTATAATTTCTGTCCTAATGAAATTTTCTTATGTTTGACCCCAAACGCCCCATCTGCAGAGACCACACTGTCAGAAACAGATACTGAAATACTTCTTTTCATGCCTTACTAAACGCTGATAAACATGCACCAGTATAACACAAACACACTTAGCACAGCGGCAAACCAACCAGGATTTACTGTACTTATCTATTTCAAGCTAAACACCATTACTCAATGTGTGTATGCCACATAGCAAGGTGCATTTCTAGTTGATCAACTGACAATTCTTCCATCTACAAACTATGTCCAAGCTGGGAGAAACTCTACCAACAGTCTGCATACAAATAACGTTCTGCTTTCATTTTCCGAAAGTCATTTCGGAAATGTTCTCAAACTTATCTCGGAATATTGAACCTCTGTTGTAAAATTTTCATCAGTTATACAGCAACAAGCACAGCTACAGAACGTGCAAAATGCCAGCAATAAAGATTCACCAACAAACAGGAGAGGTCTCGTGTTAGGCCGTGTTCACATAGACACGAGTACGAGTAGTCGAGTACCCATATATGGGTTCCAGTAAAAACGAGTTTGCATGTATTCCAATAGTGACCATTCACATTGATATGAGTACGCGTTATCTGTAAAGTAAACGATACATAAACGGCATTAATGTAATTCATAGAAGCTATGATGCACATATGACGTCAGAACTTACACCACTGTAGATTTGTTTACTGCTATGCATGCACAATTAGTGAAATTATTAACAATATAGTGAAATGTTTTGTTCGCAAAACATTCACTCATAGATCGAAACCCGGACTTGTATTCCAACTCTTGTCTATGTGAACATGGCCTCAGAATCATGCTCTAAACATGAAAGCAACGAACATGGCTGGCAAGCCGACACCTGAGCGTCTAAGATACATTGGAATAGCCCCATAGCACACCGACCACTCAGCGTAAAACTAACTTAAAAGTCTTATGCCTGGTGCTTAGATACTGTCATGGCAGATTATTGCTCTGGGCACATCTGTTAGCGAAGAGACTGAGAATACATGACTTAACTTTTTACACTCTGTGAAAATTAATTAATCTAACCAATTTTAAAATTCCTCATTGCACATCCGTAGAAATCAGAACTTTTAAAATTCAAAATAAGAGTTTTATGAAAATTTATAAGATATGTAAAATTTCAATTCTTAACCCACACCAATCTCCGACATGTTGGCGTCTTGTGCTCAAGTGTCGGCTGCAGCAAAAGACAGACAGACATAATGTTTCCTGAGAATACGCTGTGGCATGCATTCACCAAACAATATATCCACATGATGTGATAAAAAGCCGACACAAAACCAAAATATCTTATACCGTCTTGCAACCAGGAAAAAACAACAACAACAACAACAATTTAGTTCAATAAATATACAGAAACTTAATTTCTACTCACGGACATCAACTCAAAAAACTCTCGGTAAGCTCACCGAGTGGTGGACGGACAGAATACATTCCTGATGTCTGTTAGTGCAAAACTGTGTCAAAACGCACGATTCACAGTCCATGCATATATGTTGTAAAAAATCATGATGCCATCATACAAACAGTTCTAGCAAAATTACAACTAAAAATGCCGGGTAATTACACACAAGATCCGTGGCTGCAGTCATTGATATATGGTGCTTATACAAACATTCACGCAATCAGTATAACACTTCACCGACAACGTCCAGCTTAGACAACAAACTACACTGTCTCCCAAATAATGGAACCCCAACATTATCGGCCATAACTTAATGACAGACTAACAGATTTTAATAATATTTAGTATTTAATACCATGTCAAGTCACAAAGCAGGAAACACGGCTAATTTCAAAGCAAGCTGATGATGACCTGATACAGATCGACACTGTGTTCATACAGATCTGAGGAGTCTGCATTTAAACAAGGAACACAATTTCCACTGGACACAATTTCCGGCTGTCGGAAAATCTTCTTGTCCGAAAACGTTCTTCAGAAAGCGCAAAATTTGGGGTTAACAAACCCAATTTTGGGAAAAATTTAAGAGGGAAATTGGTATTTTGAGCACGTATAATCTCCTCTGTTGGAAAAATTGCAACTGTATGTCGAAAGTCGAAATTCAGTCCAAAATTTAGAGCGTATGTCGGAAAATTCCAACTTTGTGCCCCGCGTACTTTTTAAAACTGCGTCTGCTGCCATGAAGGTCATCTGGGTTATTACTTACTTGTGGTGCCTACAGCAATGCAGCAGACAAGCTTTTCATCTACCGCGCTGCGCTGACATCCTGTGTTAGAGCAGAGCGAATACTTGATAAATTACCTGAGTGTCTGTCGCCTGATATCAGCAAGTCATCACTGACATGTAGATAAAGCACACATGAGGTAGTACAGAAACGTTAATCGATCAGTCGGTCGCTGCCCGCAAGTAAGGCAGAACAGTCAGTCAGTAGCCACTGGGCTACGTACGTACGTACATATGAACTATTAGCAAGTGAACTAATAGCTCTACATCAGTGTTGACAATGCCCTGAGATATGAATCCACTGCTACTGCCACCGCCGCATCGAGTTGTCTCTTCCATCGACTACGTTATATTTCAAAAAACGCTGCTGTCCAGAGTAATAATTACAGTCAGTGATTAGTGCCGGCCAGCCCTGAGTTCAGAATGCAGTCCCGTGTCAACATCATTGTCATCATCGTTCAAATGTAAACTGTGTGAGTTGTGCAGTCTGCTGCGAGCATGTAGCCACGGGTCACCTGTATCGAGGTCGGTTGATTCGGGGTGCTCGCGGTCTGGTGATGGAGTGAAGTCAACATGATCCGCATCGGTCTGAGCACTGGGGCTTGATGTCACGCACAGCGAAGTCTGAAAAAACAGTTCCACATTATACCCCGTTTACACGAGGAAGCAAACATGAAGCGAACAAGAAACAAACGTATTCAATATACATGTGCATGACGTGTGCTTCATGTATGCTTCCTCGTGTAAACGGGGTATTACACACACATACAGCGTGTCTCAAAAAAAACCCGGACACCTGCTACATTTTCAAATAACTCTTAACAATCCTAGTTCAACATCAGCACATTTTGGTACAAAAAAATCACTATACTCATATAGTCAGCACTTAATACCAGGTGTTACTTTGTATAAAAAAATATTAAGATCACAGTACCAGCTGAGGTTTTCCTGTGGCACCCACACTAGAAGCAGCTGCGAGGTATTACTCCCAACAAAACAACAATGCCAGGCACAAATGATCAATTTACTAAACATTATAATGTTAAGAAATGTTGATTATTGACATCATGACTGTTAAATTGTCAGCCACATTTTATAGTAGTCAAACTGCTGTTTCTTTTCCCAGACACGAGGCTGGAGACATCTTTCCCATTTGTGTCTATGGTTGCAAAGCAATGTGACCAACTGAGAACATTGTCTACGAACCTGTGTCTGAATAAAAAAATCAGTTTTTGAACATCTTTTGCAACTTCTGACAATACTGCTAATCAACAAAATGTTAACATCATAATGTTTGATGACTTGAATTTATAATTTACTAATATGAGTCAGTAAAGAATGCACGTTTCACTAATGAACAGATTGTAGAAAATATTGCTGGATAATATGTCAAGGCCGAAAACTTCTGGGATGGCCCTTGTATATGAACATGAGTGTTATTAGCAGTGTAATACAGTACTGGTATCCTGACAGAGGCACAGCATCAAAATGTTTGTAATGTTACTGTCCAGTAGTGATTGCAATCCTGAGATATAGTCATCCCGGGATCACAGCCATTTTAGCCAATCCTGAATCCCAGGATTGGCAGCATCCCAATCCCGGGATTTCGAGATATCAAAACATTTGCTAAAACGGTACTTTTTTTGAGTGTTAGCAATTTTAGCCATCTCACAAAAACTGTTTACGCTCATCACTACGCATGCAAGAGTGCTTTCTTTGTATTGTAAGCTGCATTTTGACAGTCACAGTCACTCTACATTTACTGATAGGGGCTTACTGCATCCTATGTATGAAGAAAATCTAGTAAAGTTGCCATAGTGATACTAAATAATGCCCAATCTGTAATCCTAATCCCCAAAAAAAAGAAATCCCAGGATTACGAATTTCTGAATCCCAGACCTAGGGATTTTGAAACCAATCCCGAGATTGCAACCACTACTGCCCAGTTTCAACACAACACAATAAACTGTGCAAACCATAGAGTCGTCAGCAACTGCAGACGTAGTAAACGGTTTTGACTTGTCACCAACTGGCATCTGATTGCCGTGATCATGACTGAAATCAGTTGTTGCAATGCCACACGTCTTGTGATGATCCTGAAACATGCAGACAGACAAACAACAGCAAATGAATTCTGAACTGTGCTGCTTGGAATGAAACTAGTTCACTCTCTGACAGCAGTCACGACAGGCATCACATAAGTCATAAGGTGAGCATTCCCACTTTTGCTGTTTTCGCAGGTAGTGCAGAAACAGTGGAACTTGAATGATCATTTGATGGCCACTTGTGCTCAGAATGCTGGTACCAAAAAATATTAAAATATATGGCCATCAGGTTACAGTTGATAATGCTGGAGATGTTTCTTGACGTTTTTTGTTCATTTCGACAACTATTTCATGTGTTCCGCCTGATTCCAGAAAGAAGGTACAACAACACGAACAGCAACAACTTGGCGCAGATAATAAATCAAATAAACCTGGCACTAGCAGATAGAAGAAATGCAAAAAAAAAACAAAAAGATACAGCCAAACAAAGATGCAGAGAATGACAAAGTATTAGGGACCTCAGTGGTGGCAAGCATGGGCCGAATGCAGTCCAGTTCACGATCGTACACTGGTCGATGCTGGCTGCGGCTGCTGACAACAGTTACATGTGTACTGTCAGGTGTTCTCCCTACAACACTGTCAGCAGGCTGACGACTGGAGAGTGGAACAGAGGGACCACTTGCTTGTGCTGCACTGCGCTCACGCCATCTGACAACACGATTAGTTCTCACACTAATATAAATCAGCAAATATGTCGACAATGGGCCGACATTCTATGCAGCCATCTGCCCAGCTATACGCTAAACTGTGCATAAGTAACCCTAGCCTGACTTCTAAACTTTTGAGCCAAAAACTGGCACACCAATTTTGCTTTTTCCGCACCTTTCTGTTTTCAAGTTAGCCCGCACTAGATAGAAGGACAGACAGACAGACAGGGAAGACCTGTAATGTGACCTGTTAAGATGGATGAACAATGAACTTAAGAAGCACAACACACCTACCTTGGTCATATGGCATTCCTTATAGCAATGTCAAAATATCAACACAGACCAAACAGACTGGCCCATGCACAAAAACACAGAAAACACGCAACACAGCATTATGAAAATGAGTATAAACGCACACAAAAAAGGCATTATCCATGTCAAATGCTTAAGTGAAGATTAGAACTAAAAACCTGATTCATGGGTCTTTCAGATTATCCAGGCAGGAAATAGATGGAATGCATTCTTCAGGTCCCAGGAGACAAATTCAAGACAGATCCCTGACATCTCAGGAACTGCTCAGAGCGAAGTGGGGCAAAGATTCGCCTCGTAATCGTGAATGAGAAACGAAAGCTCCTGGGACATACTTATAAAGGCAATGACAGCAAATGTAATATATGGAACAGCGTTAAGTTATCAGCAAACACATGCTGCTATGTTTATATTGTTTCTCTCACCTGTTCATAGCAATGATGACAATAACGCAGATGATGAAGCAGCATGCACCAACAGATGCACCGACTATCAGACCAATTTCCCACGGCTTCCAACCTAAAAACATCACACCAGCTAGCATCGTCAACATATATAACAACAAAAGCTGCATCTGTACTCAATAGGCTAACATGAACAATTGCTAACAAAAAGCCCGGCTGATGCTAGGATGGCCAACCGTACTGCCTGCCAATTTGTGAGGCACTACTACTGTTTGGTGGGGAAGAAAACGGTCAGCAATGGAGGGATTAGATGATTCATTGGTAAATGTCTATAGCATGTTAATAGTAACCATTCTGCTGATAAAGTTTTTCTGTACAATACATGTTGGTATGTAACACGTGTATAAATCGAATAATAATAATACTAATGATACTGTACAAGAAATCTGAGCTAATGCTCATAAGACATGCGAGAGTCTATAGTAGCTGCTGTTTGCAGCCTGTCTTGGTCTATCTCCATCCATTTCATCGCAATTCACTCTTGAAGTGTACACTGCAGCCAAAAACCCCAAAAAATCAACGAAAATCCCTATTTTTGAGGTTTAAGGTCGTTCAAGGTCGTCGATGTTGCTAGCACTAAAAGCTTGTCACCAGTGCTTGTTATGATAAGCAGCATGTCTGTGCCTACCTGCAACCGTTTTATGCTATACGGTACGAGCCAACAGTGGTAAAATAACCACTTTTGGTGTGGTTACCCCTCTTTGACGCCAGCGTGTGCAGGCCTGCTTGAAACTAGGGGGTAGGACTTGGACAGCTAAAATCTATGTTTAATGCTCGCATGCACCCCACCAAGGTCAGCCACCTTGCCGTGGTGGTGGGGCTTAGCACCGATGACCCGAAAGATTTCTAAAATCTGGAGGCGAGGAGCAACTAAGCGCTGACCAAACTTGTGTAGGCAGATTGCTACACGTTACCAGTGCTCTTGTGCTGGTTTCGGCTTCACAGCCGTTACGGCTTTATGGCCGCTACCTGTAACCTTCTGGTTACATTCGGGGACGCGCATTGGGCCGAGCTTATACGGCCTCAGCGCTGGGCAGGTGTAAGAGCCTGTCCACCCCAAAGGTAAGGCAAGGTAAGATAAGGCTCACACATAAAAAGTGAAATGTTAACAACAGCACAACCGACCATTAACAACAACCGTGCTGATCTCAATGGTGGCACTGGCTGCTCCTGCACCTCGACCATTTACGGCTCTCAGCTTCACGAAGTAGACACTCGACTCGGCGTTCAAGTTCTTTACAACAAACCACTGCTGAGAGCCTAACACACCACACATTACATCACAGTGGGTCTCATTAACCAGGGTGAAACAGCACAGTCCAAACAGTACTCGAAAGTGCTCAATGCATGAATTTTCACAGCACAAGCATATTAGCATGCAATATTAGCAATTCTGCACTAAATTTTAACAAGCTTTAGAAGCAAAATTCACCACTCTTAACAGAATGACAAATAATCCAGTAGAGTAGACAAATTAACAAATTAACACAAACACTAAAGAAATGTATTGCTGAGAACTGATTTTGTATGAAAATACATTTTAAAATTGACACAATAGTAGAAGTAGTTACTACTTAAATGAGTAACTGTCTGTGGACAGATCAACCAACTTAGCATATAACCAACACCAAGGTCAACTCAGCCTTCTGTCCCTCTGGGGTAGGTAAATTGAATATTTCTTCCTGTCTGGCTGGAATTAAGGTGGGGCACTTACATCTGTCGAGCGGCAGGTAAAAATGTGTGATCCCATATGGGAGGTGATGCTCTGTAGCTCTGCAATGGGTTTCCTCTTTAACCATATAACTACCATGAACTTGGTAATGAGCTAGAACAGAACTACCTAAATGTACATTACCGCAGCTAGAAGACAGACTTTGAGAAGCACACTAGGCTACAAACAGCAGCAGAAGTTGATCGATCGTAAGCTAAGACTGTCATTATGATACAAACCATTGCTGATGATGTTGGTCCACAGATGGTCGGGCAAGTTGGAGTTGGTGCTAAGGCTGATCTCATATGATTGGATGATGCCATTGACGCTCGTTGGTGGTTTCCATGTGAGTCGCACATCCACAGTCTGAGTAGATGCTGACTGTGACCGCGATACCTCCGCATGTAGGTCAGTCGGTGCACCCGGCACTATAGCACAGCATAACAAACTTAATACTACTAGCCACGACAATGTTTACGATGCAATCATCATGGCAGTGCCACTGTGAGAGGTCACTCAGTTCATTTGACAAATGTAGCACAAGCATGCTGATCTCTGCACCAAGCCGACAGCTGCAGCACTACATTCGCATAACCATTTATTACTATTCAGCAAGAAATCTGACACCATCCCATGGAGGGTTGAGTTGACCTGGTCAAAAAGTTTTGAGCCTCGATATATTAGACCAATTTTTGTTATTGTCTATACATCATTAACACACCTTTCTTGTGTACTCATGCAGGTGTGTTAAGAATGTGACATCACTGCAATTTATGACGTCATAAAGCTTTAAATCGAAACAATTTGAAGCACTAGCGAAAACAGCAGAAAATCAGGCTCACTGTTGCATAACAGTTTTCCAGGCTGTAGTTGGATTTACCAAAGCAGAGCCCCATGGCATCCAATTTTGTGAAAGCCCTAACAAGTACATATGTGAATTTCTTATTTGCATATGAGAATATGCGATAGCGTAAATTTGTGTTAGCCACAAATAAGAGCATTTGATTCAATAACGATCTCATGCAAGTACGATGGGTGGTCAAAAAGTTTTGAGCCTCAATATATTACACTAAAACTTTTTATTGTCTATATATAAGT
>Ga0209671_1000628_pt1 | contig 24774 bp, 11 predicted proteins | sample WorMetHERISLAND2_2_FD_187401 | JGI IMG/M metagenome (GOLD analysis project Ga0209671, IMG submission 187401) | Marine gutless worms symbiont microbial communities from Max Planck institute for Marine Microbiology, Germany - Olavius geniculatus... | ecosystem: Host-associated > Annelida >... | reverse complement strand
ATCACTTTCTGCAGTAGGGTTTCTGTCAATTGAATCTTTCTGTACAATTCTTCATTAGTGACCTTTTGTGTCCATCCTATCCTTAGAATCTTCCGGTAGCATTTTCTCTCAAAGGACAGGATTCGGAGTTGAGTTTATTTTATGTTCTTTTATTGTCATTAGGTGATTTTAGTCTTTATAGGTATATAAAGAGATTAAGAGAAAAGCGTAATATTGAGCTGTTTATTTGCGAAGATTATATCTGCCGTGAAAATTTATGGCAAATAGCGAAAATCGACTACTTATTTTCCGTGAATTTTCACGGAAGCATCTGTTTACTTTTGGATATGTGATGAAGACTGTACATAACATAATGTACCAGGTAACGTACTACGCTAAGCTGAATTGCCAGCCTCTAAGGTCGTAGAACACTGATGTCTGTAAACCGACTTATCTTAGTGGGTCATACTCGAGTGCGCGCAGTGCGATCAGTGCGGGGTTTCTATAATTACTCAATCGGCCCCATCGGCCCATCGGCGTAAACAGTGCATCGACCATTCATGTGTTTGCTGCTGCCGGCGCCGCTTCTCTATAGCCAATGGGAGAGGGGAGGCGAGTAAGCGTGTGAAGCGTGGTGAGGTGTTTAGCGGATTTGATTAAAACTCCTACCGCGAGTCCCATTGACCGTTATTGCTCCATCGGCGTGTTGTAAATTTTCACATTTAAATGTACCAGTCACTGGCCTTTAGCTGTTGTTAAGTGACACTTTTTCGAGTTATCGGTGAATTATAACTAAAATATGACATTTCAATGAAAACTTCAAAAACGAGGTCTTGAAATATTTTTAAAAAATTCACGGAATTTATGGAACTTTTAAACTTGAATATTTCATCACGCATCACTAGTTGTAATGACCTCCATAGACAACTGTAGGATAGGCAAAGCAACATGTCTTTATTAGTCATAATAAAAGCAAAAAATGCAAGTTCATTGTAGGTTAATTGACATCAAAAACACACAAAAAATTGTCCAGAAATTAACACTTCAGAAAGTACTTCTCACTGTGTGTATAATCATAAAACTGTTCTTCTGTCAATGGTACACACTGCTTATGCACCCACATAGTACACTCGTCACACTGTATCGTGCCTTTTCCTGCTGATTTCTCACATATTACACATGGATCTTTTATTTTTGTTTTACGTTTGCTAGACCTATGTGAAGACATTTCTGCAATCCACTAACTCAGCTGTGTGTCTAATACGGCGTGATTCTGTCTTTCTCTGTCTATTATATAGCCTATGCGTTTGATTCATGTTCACTGGCCTACCCTGTTTTGCGGTTAGTTAAAGGACAATGTAGGTCTAACGCAGCGTGTAAACTCTACTTCTTTGAAGTCAGTGGACAGTGGCGATCTACTCAACTACAGTAGCTTCTTTGTTTACAACGCCGCCGACGCCACTGCTGCTGCCGCTGTGAGCAGCACGCCTGCTGAGCAGCAACGGCGGTAATTGTTCACTTGCGCGCCGATGGGCCGATGGGGCCGATTGAGTACTTACAGTAACCGATCAGTGTGCGCAGCCGTTATCTGCAGGTGGCCGCCAGCGTGCGACGTGCGTGCACGGCCGGATGAAAGGCACACAGCACGCACGCACGCACGCAGCACGTCGCACGCCGGGAAGCAGTCAACAGTGCGATCAGCCAGCACTGCTGCTTACGTATACAGTGTGGGCGGCCGGTTAAGGACAGTGGCACAAAATGGGAATGGCTGTAGTAACGGGCTGCGCGCGCTGATCGCACTGCGCGCACTGCGTGCACTCTTTAGCACGATCGATCTTAGTCCTGAATTTCAACAGACTGTTCTTGAAGGAATTTAATGATGATGCTGTCACACACTGAGTAGTAACTCATTTACATGGGTTACCAAAGGTGGGGACCTTGGTACAGCTGACTGGGGTTGCCTAGCTGGCCGCTGCGCCAGCCTGTGTCTGCAGGCTGCACACGGTGGCTGCGCGGCAGCCGGCTCTGGTTAGTGATGAAAGCGCATTAGAGGTGTGCGCATGCTCGCGACGATGCGCTATACAAATTGACGACCTTTACCTTTTTTACTGATCATTTAGGCTAGGCTGTTCCATAATGACACCACCCTCTCTGAGAAGAAGTGCAGTGTCAGATCTAGCCAGCAACGCTTCTTTTTCAGCTTCAAGGAATGTTTTCTTGTATGACTACTAGTGCTAAATTTAAACAAGGTACTGAACAGAATGGCAGACAAACCGTAAACCACTTTGCAGACTTAAATCAAATTGCCTACACTCACCATTTTTCCAGTGACCACAATTTCAGTCTTTCTAATCTGTCGGCATATGGCAATTCTCTCAAATCATGCAAGTACACTTTGTTTGAACTTTTTCTAGCAAAACTTTGTCTTTAACATCAGCCACATCTGTTGCATAAAACACTGTCTTCATCATATGTTGCTTGTTTTCTTGTACATTTTGTGCCCGGGTTGGCTGGAAGCATTATTCGTAGTGACTGCATGTGTAAAAGCAAGTAGTAGTAATTTGACAGACCCTCTCATGTTCATCAACTTCCTTCACCTTTTCCACCTTTACCTGCGGGGAGGGTGACCACATAAGCAGCCACCCAGCACTGAGACCACTGTCCATCGACTTCAGAGAGATAAGAGTCCACACACATTCTCAGAAAATAACACTAGTTATGTCAAGTGCATGAAAACTGGTGGCTAATGGGTCTGTGTAGGGTCATTTAAAATGACATACTCCTGAAGTTATGCATGGTATAAGCTGTTTAATCATTAACAGGCAATGGTGGAGCCAGTGGGTTGATTGGGTCGATGTTGTGTATATATACACTAGCATGAGTACTTTAATTTCAGTGCTGTAATAGTACTAGTGGAATTTTGAATTTTTTATAGTTAAGATCTTATTTTTGTTATTTAATCGTAACTAATTTACATATTCTGTGCAGGATTGAAAATAGCTGTGCTCTCTGATACTTGTTTATGAAGCACGATGGTTTTCATTACTTTGCCACCAAATCTGACTGAAGAAGAAGAAATACTTCAGCAGAAATTTTCCAAACTAAGGAAAAAGGTTTATTAATATTGCTTTGCAATAGTTATCATCACCATTTTACATGAAACAAGCAGATGCACAACAAAATTATATAATGCACATTGGTTAGTCTCGTGTAAAATGGTGACAGTAACTGTACAAAGATCTGGAGATGCTCGTAAACTGTTTTGCATTCGGTTTATCACACGGTTTATATTGTAATGCATCGGTCAGTGCAGGTGTTCTGGTTTCGTTTCAGATGCATGATGGGCAACGACGGGAATTTTTATATAGCAATCGTCATTCCGATTACCATATCATAATTTCCATCATGGAAACGGAACTGGAACACCTGCACTGAGCAATGCATTATGGGAATTGTGATGAATCAAATGGCATTGGGATTAACCATATGAAAATTTATACTTTGTAGCAGTGCCAATGAATTGCGATTCTCTTGATGATGAGTGTTTGTCGGGATTTTCACAAATTTGTTTTTCTGTAGTCAGCAACTGCATGGTCTTGCTGTGCATTGAAGCTGCTGCATTTTTTTGAAAAGTTAGTATGTTGCAACATATAAAAGTTGCTAATATATCGTTGAATCTGTAGCATCTTGCTCAAGGTTTTTTTTGTAATTTAATGAACAGTGAAGTATCAATTGTTTGTTATTGATTGTTATGTTACAGAAAAAGGCTTTAGCTGCTCAAAAAACTCCTAAATTGGAGAAGCAGGAAAGTGCTAGTGAGTCTATGAAGCGACGTGAGTAAACTGAATTTTATGCTGGACATCAGATTTTGTTTTATTGTTTTTGTACTTTATTGAGTTTTCTGTGGTCTTATTTAAATTTTACAGAAGTGTTATAATTTCATTTAATTCGGATCATAACCTTAGCAGGGTCTTAGATTTATCTCTTGAGATGATATTACCAAATGTTTTTTGTTCAGGGATTATGTCTGCAACTTAGCTTATTTGTAATGACATCAGTGTGCACAATGTGTCTTCTGTAATTACTTTCTAGAATGTGTGCAGTGTCTAATTATTTTTTTCAATGTGATTCATATTCTGTTGTTATCGATTAGTATTAGTATTAATTGTTCAAATGCTTAAATTGTGCTTTCAGCTGCTGATGCTGCAGCTGATGCAACGGAGCAAGCAAAGAAGTTAATCAAATTAGGGGTGAGCTGAGCGTTTGGTTTGCATTTTATTATTTAGCATACACATCTTTCCCATTTGTTCTTCTAGAAGCCAAAGACTTGTGTAACTAGCCAAAATGCTATGGCTCTTGTGTGTACCAAATTTTCGGCATTTGCAGCAGGCATCAAGGGCTAGCCGTGGCTTGGTGGTATAGCAGTAGCATGTCGAACTGGTGAACCGGATGTCCCGAGTTTGATTCCAGCCTGGTGCACTGTCAGATAACGACCTTGGGCAAGTTGTTCACACACATGTGCCTCTGTCACCAAGCAGCATAGTTTGGTACCAGTCTTACCGCCAGGGATGTAACAGCAGTATATGGAAGAGGTTTGATCTACCGCCCATGTAACTGAGACTGCCGGCTCAGGGCCCTACAGACACAGTGCTGTCAGAGAACGCTGTTGACTACGGGAGTTTTATATTTTATCTATGTCAGGGGCTAGCCATAGGTACAATTTTGGGTGAATGCATGGATGAGTTTTGAAGAGACATGGGGTAAGAAAAATCCGACCCATTTCAGGTGTGTTGTGGATTTGAGTGTTAACATACGCACTACACGCAGACACACAAAGCATGAGTTTGTGACTTATGCTGGAAGGTGGTTGTTCGGCATAACATTGACTGTGCACCTGTTGACTTGTAGGCAATAAAAGTGGGACCAGATCGTCGTGAACAGCAGACGTTCAAGAGAACCAAGCGCCAGAAGGTTGCACATGGCTTTATTTTGTCTTTTTTCCTGCTGATTTGTAACATAATTATTTGCAGTGTCATTACGTGTATTGTGTCTGAACTATTTTCTGCACATTTTTGACTTTGCCACTCAGCGTTGTCTAACTGTATTATGTTAGGTCCACTTTTGTAGACACACTACAGTGTTTTCGTCTGCTTGTGCTTGTCACCTTATTTTCTTTGTATACTTTCTTACGGGCATGACAAATCAGAAAGTTAGCAATTTAAATGTTAAATAGTTACAAGAAATTTGAGCTAATGCTCATGAGTCGCACGAAAGCCTATAGCAGCTCCGGTTCAGTATATTAGCTGAAAATTGGGGTGTTCACGCTAAGTTAATATACAAATACCAAATTCTCTATCTGGATCGCATAACGATAGTTCCGTACAGCCAACGGTGAAAATTTGGTAATCCTAGCTTGCACCGCTTTTGACTGATCCACCTGTGTGACAGATGGACGGACAGAATTGCGATGGCTAAGATGCGATGAAAGCAGTAGCTGCTTTCGCGCGTAAAAATATAACAACTCAATCAGTGCAATCAATCAGCGTTAGTTAGTGCTGTTCGTTGTAAATCGATTACCGAGGTGGCAGCACCATCGAACAAAATATCACAAATTACGCGGTAAGATAGGCCTATGCAAGCCGTTTCACCAAATACTGTGCATCAGAAATGTACTAAATAATAAATTATTGCGCTCAGAATACAATGAAATCGTACACTGAAAATCTGTAGCTGTTTGAGTTAGATTTGCGGGAATTTGGGATAAAATAAAACACCTTTATTACAGTCTCATACCAAAGTGCACATAATGATAGTACCGTGGTGGTGCCTCCTTGTCAATGATACAGACTTGTGTTGCAGCCCGAAATCGCCAAAAAATCTATAAAACCCCCTGTTTTGGTGTTCAAGGTCATCCAAGGTCATTGAATTCGGCGCCAATCGAAAGCCAGTATACGATTTCCTATTAGTGATTAATAGTAACCTAGGCCTTATCTTGCACCGTTACTCGAGATACAGCCAGTTATTAGCCAAAAATCGCAAATTTTGTCCACCCCGCTCTCATTTAGCGCCCTCGTTCAGGGTGACCCCTTTCGAATTTATGGAAAAGCTTTAAGGTTCCTGAAACTAGAGTCTTCCGGGCAGCCGATGGTAAAAATTTGGTAATCCTAACTTACACCGTTTTTGACTGATCCACCAGTGTGACAGACGGACGGACGGACAGAATTGCGATGGCTAAGACGTGCTGAAAGTAGTAGCTGCTTTCGCGCATAATAAGAATTTTTATAATAATTAATCGTATCCTTACCTTTCCTTAGGTCGACTCAGCCTTTTACCCTCCGTGGGATGGTAAAATGAGTAGTAACTCATTTACATGGGTTACGGAAGGTGGTGACCTTAGTACAGCTGACTGGGGCTGCCTAGCTGGCCGCTGCGTTAGTCTGTGTCTGCAGGCTGCACATGGTGGCCATGCGGCAGGCGGCTCTGGTTAGTGACGAAAGTGCATTAGAGGCGTGTTTGCGACGATGCGCTATACAAATTGACGACCTTAACTTACTTTACCTTACCTTTGGGGCGGGCATGCTGTTACACCTGTCCAGCGCTTAGGCCGTATCAGTTCAGCCCAATGCGCATCCCCAGAAAGACAAAGTAACGAAGGTTGTGTAAACAGCTGTGAAGCTGTAAATAATGGCTGTGAACTGTAAACAAAGTCTATGAAGCCAAAATCGGCATTTACCAAAATACATCACTGGTAGAGTGCACGTTAACTGTTCATTCAGTGTGATCTTGGTTTGCTCCTTGCTTACAGATTTTAGGAATCTTTCGGGTCATCAAAGCTTTAAGCTCCACCACTATGACAAGGTGGCACATCACAGTGGGGAATTAGTCATATCACCGATCGTTAATTTCTGCAGCATGTGTGGTGCAAACCATTGAAAAGTGTTGGATAAAACATGCTGTGCTAGGTTTTTCTGTCTGAAGGGGCACTAGTTCGAACAGTGCTAGAATTAAGCATAGAGTTAGTGATAGGGTTAGGAATAAATTTTTTCTTCAGCTTTGGCAGACCTTAGCTATGGCAGACCCGAGCCAGACGAACTTCAGACTAGTGCCATTTCACACCAGTAACCAGTCATAGTATGTGCTGTTGTTTGTAGGATGTGGAGAAGCATTCTGTTGGTTTTCAGCCATTCAGTCAGACCGGTGCAGGCGAGGACGGCAGTCTACAAGCTGAGGTGCCTACTAGACTGTTGGTTTAATAAACGGCATAAATTCGTCAGATTGCAGCCTTTGTTGACTAATTTGTTGGCGTTTCAGGAGTTGCTGCTGACTACTGCAGAATGATTTCTGTGCACCAATAGTCCCTGTCCTTCGTAGAATTACGTGTCCAGTGCAGATTCACTTTAATTTTAGTTTTAAGTTTTGATATGTATACATACAGCGCCATTTTGCATCATTTCTGAACTATTTAATGGTCATTGAATGGTCCTGAACAGCCACTGACAGGATAATTTTATTTTGGACTGTTGATACAGAAACAGAAACATGAAATCAGCAAGAAAACTTTTACTTTTTGGACAGGTATATAATATAACATCATAGGCCTTTGCAGTAACCATGTCTTCATCTCCACCCCTTTTATTAGTGTTATGTTCTGTAAACATTCTCTGTCTAAGTTTTATTCAGTGCTCAGAGATAGTTCAGTTCCTCCACTACTGCAGTACTGAGTGTGCGAATGCTGTTTTAGGGTTCTCGGGCCAAGCAGCAGTTCAGTCTTTATGACAATTTTGTGGCTGCTTCAGATTCTCCAAGTATGTCTCACTTTGTTTGCTTCTGAACAGGCAGAGGTTTTGTTGTCTTTGTTTTGTAATTAATCTTTCTCTTAACAGCTTGTTGGCTGCTATTATGTGTCTGGCAGCAGTAGTGGTTGCTGTGAACAGATATGGCGATAACTGCAACACTACTGTGAATATTACAACTTTTTTTTATTTTCAGCCTTGTATCATGGCAAAAAAATTCTGACATTGATTGACAACTGTCATGTAAATAATGGATAATGTGTTTGTCAGTTGTCGTACAATGTCATTGATCTTCTGCTGTTGATTATTATGAATATTAGTGCCAAGAACATTCAGTTTTTATGCACGCAAGCAGCTACTGCTTTAGCATGTCTTAGCCATCACAATTCTGTCTGTCTATCCATCTGTTTGTCCATCTATCAGATGGGTGGATCTGTCAAAAACTGTGCAAGCTAGGATCACCAGATATTCACCATCGGCTGCCTGGAAGACTCTAGTTTCAGGAACTGTAAAGCTTTTCCATGAAGTCGAAGAGGTCACCCCAAACTAGGGTGCTAAATGAGAGGGGGGGTGGGAAAAATTTGCGATTTTCAGCCAATAAGTCACTGTATCTCAGTAATGGTTCGAGATAGGGGTTAGATTACTGTTAATCATTAATAGAAAGTCATACACTGGCTCTCGATTGGTGCCAAATTCAGTGACCTTGCATGCCCAAATAGGGGTTTTATGGATTTTTTGGCGATTTTGGGCTGTGACACAGATTTCAAGAGCGAATTGCGCCGAAATCAATTAAGACGGACATGGAGAAGCTGCATATGAAATTTTCAGCATTGAATGTAGATTTCGATGGTCTAAGTCTCGATTTTCTAGGTTCAAGGAAACCTGTGCACAAGGGCATCAAAGAGCGGTACCCCCGTAAAAATCGTTATTTTAACGTTGTTGGCCAGTCTTTTGTGAAAACGGTTGCAGATAGGTATGGGCATACTGCCTGTCACAACAAGCACTGGTGACGAGCTTTTCAGTTATATCAACATCGATGACTTTGAAAGACCCTGAACTTCCAAAATAAGGGGGTTCTGTTGATTTTTGCGATTTTTGGCTGCAGCGCACACTCCAAGAATGAACTGCGGTGAAGTGGCTGGAGATAGACTACTATAGGCTTTCGCACATCTTGTGAGCATTAGCTCAAATTTCTTGTTGTGAACTGTTCACAAACTACTTGTGACTGTCTCTGTTGCTATAAATGGATCTGTGAGTGTCAAACCTAACCAGAATTGCAGTGTTTATAGAAGCCAAGACGAAATGGAAAAAAGCAATTCTGCACAGCCGGTTTTCTAGTATAAGCAACTCTTTATTTTTTGGCCAGACTTTTTTTTATTTTGTGATTTGTTAGATGAGTGAGATAATAACGAATGATGTGGTTTTCCATTCAGAGTTAGGTGGCAGTGATCGCCAGGACCGATGGTCAAGTCCTCCTCAGCGAGGAAACACTGTCTATGTTCATGGCCACGGCGTGTCCGAGGACGTTTTACAGCGTGCGTTCGCCAAGATCGGCGGCATTGTTAACATCAGCATGGACCCACACCGAAAGTTGGTTTTATACCAGTGCATCTAACAGCCTTGATATTTTATTTTTGCTACAGAGTGCTGCGTAGCAGTTAGCCAGTTTCGTAAATTAGTAGCCTTGATCATTGCTGTGAAAGGTGATTGTGTTGAACACTGTGTTAAGTGTTCATCATGACCATTCATATTACTTATTTACTATGCACCATCTGGTAGATGGATTCTTCTGCCTGAAATCAGTTGTTATTGCGGTACTCTTGTCTTGTCCAGTCTTTTAGTTTAGTTGTTGATTTAAGATGAATCAAACAAGCAAAGTCATTGAAGAGATATAACTGTTTCACCCGCAGCTAAGCACTTGCTTTTTTTGGCTCCAGTACGTGACTTTGTAGACCCTTACACAAAGAATTAAATTTTGGCTGCTTATTGCAGTTAGTTGATGTTGAATTGAATACCGAGCCATTATTGGTGGGAAATTGAACCAATGAGCCAAAGATGAAACCAATGTTTTATCTGTTCATGAGAGTTTTTTTTACATAACGTCTTTGAGGTTGCCGCTATGGCAATACCTGTGATTTCCTTGCTTGTCAAATATACGTTGGAAATATTGGAAAATGACTCTGTATTGCAGTTGCGGATTCGTCATGTTTGAATCGCTGGACTTGGCCGATCGTGCAATCTCAGAGGTCTGTCAACAAGACTAGTTCTCCTATAGTCTTAGTCATATAAACTTCGTTTTAACACACTAAGTGAGCTATATGTTGCAAATACGTACAGTTTAAGCCAATAAATGTAAATAATGTGCTGCCATAAATAGATGATTAAATTATCTACTGATGTAGCTGGCCATTATGTGCTTCAGACGCTGACTTAATTTGTAGTTTATGTTCTTTTGCAGCTTCTCAGCAATTTTGCTTTGGTTATTTAACACTTGGTCTTCTGAAGAAGATGAAAATAACTAGTTTGAACACACCGAGAAGAAACGCTGACTGCATTGCCAAACAAGGACTGCAGTGCACAAGGCCATAGGGAAAGAGAAAGACACAGGCACTTTGGAGACCTGGAAAAAGATAACCGCAGGACAGCTGGTTTCATATACAGTTAGAGGAAGATATAATGAAGTGGTCCACCGAGAACGACAAGGCTGCCTAAGGCTGTGTTCACATAGACACGAGTACGAGTACTTGTCCGGGTTTCGGCTCGTAGAAGCTTCACTCGTACAAGTGGAATGTTCACGGTCACTTGTACAAGCACATAACTAAACGCGTGTCAAGCATATGGAATGAAATTGAATTGAGGAAATGCTTTGCCATTAAAACAACAATATTCTGTCACATCGCTAATAATTTTACCAACTGCACACGTATAACGATGAATAATTTTACAACGACGTTAGTTCTGATGTCAAATATGCACCACAGCTTTTGTAAATTATATTATTATTTATGGGTAGTTTACTTCGCATGGTTTAGATAAAACATAACCTGCGCACTGTGCGCAGAAACTACTCATACGAGTGAAATTTACAGGTAACCCGTAATCGTATGTATGCGAATGGCCGCCATTGAAATAGACGCAAACTCATGTTTGCCGGAACTCATATACAGGGCACCCGTACAGTGCCAGACTCGTACTCGTGTTTATGTGAACGCAGCCTAAGTCAAGTCACATTTACTTTGCTTCTGTGCATTTCTTTGCACGTCTGTCATGTGTTAGTGTGAACTGTGAAGTGTGGGATGCTGTTTACGTAGATGGACGGCTGTGTCATGTCGGGTATACAACTCAAAGTATCGGTTGCAAGACGTCAGCCGACGCTGGACTCAGTCACTGCCTCTGTCAACACTGCCACAGCTGATAACTCCAGTGCATCGTGGTCGTCCATTGGTTTGTACTGTTGGCTCTTACACCCATTAGTACACCACAGAGTATCAGAGATGGATTTGAGGCCAGCACTTTGCGGACCAAGGCCAGTGATCTTGGAGCCTAAGTGCAAAATGCAGGCGGCCTTCGAGGCCAAGGCCACTAAGTAAAGTAAGTACGGTATGATGATTTTATACTGTGCATCAAAAGCCAGCTTGATCTAATTAATTACAACGGTAATGAACAGTAAAATGCTCAGAAAACTTCCCGAACTGTCCTTGAGGTCGAAGACAGTCCTCAGGGACCCCAACCCTGCAGGGCAGTACTACTACTTTCAGTTTTTTTCAGTTTAAACAGCCACATTTTCCATGCCAGCTCCGAAAAGTGAACCTGTGTAAATTGTCCGATTCTTTATTGTTGTTAGGCAGTATGCTATTCTATCGTCCAGGTTACAGCATGAAAGTGTTATCTTTAAATCTGTCAGATGTTTTGCTAAGTGTGGATTATGGAGATTTAAGGTGTAAAATGAGTAACTAAAATGTTCTTTTGTGTTACAGCTGCCAGCACTTCACAGAAGGGCAGCCTGCAGGAGACTCGTGAAATGGTCACCTACGACGATGAGGAAATCTTCTGATCATGTGTGACATGTCAGCTGCAGAACAATTTCATAGGACTTCCGCTTTGAATGACTGGGTCTTCGGTCATCCTATAACATTTACTGTTGCATAGATGGAACAATTATTTATTGATGTAGGCCTGTGGTGGACGGGTGTTCGTTTTGTGTTTTCCGAGTACCGACAGCCTACAAGTGTGAAAGATATCATCAGAGCACTGCCTCAACTGCGCCATGTACGCCAGTGTATTGATACATGTACTGATCGCCTACTTACTGATGAGCAGATATTTTCGCAATGAAAATGAAAATTATTGATCTGCTCGACACGAAAGTGAACTAAAATGAAAACCGAATGTAATGAGAAATTTGAGCTAATGCTCAAGAGACATGCGAGAACCTAAAAAATCGAGATTTGGACCACCAAAATGTACATTCAGCTTTTCCATGTCTATATCAGTTGTTTTTGGCACAATTTGCTCTTGAAATGTGTCTCGCAGCTGGCCAACAACGGTAAAATAATGACTTTTACAGGGGTACCACTCTTTGATGCCCTCCAGTGCAGGTTTCCTTGAACCTAAAAATCGATACTTGGGACTGCTGAAATGTACGTTCAATGCTGAAAATTTCACATGCAGCTTATCCATGTCTATCTCAATTTATTTCGACGCAATTCACTCTTGAAGTGTCTCGCTGCCTGAAATCACCAAAAAATCCATTAAATCCCTATTCTTGCATTCAAGGTCATCCAAGGTCATTGAGCAAGAGCCAGTGTACGACTTCCTACTAGTGATTGATAGTAATCTAGACTCTATCTTGCAGCATTACTGATATACAGCGACTTATTGGCTAAAAATCACATTTTTCCCACCACCTCTCATTTAGCATCCTTGTTTGGGATGACCCCCTTTGAATTTATGGAAAAGCTTTACGGTTCCTGAAACTAGTGGCTTCCAGGCAGCCACCAGTGAAGATTTGGTGATATTTGACTGATCCGCCTGTGTGACGGTCGGACGGACAGAATTGTGATGGCTAAGATGCACGAAAGCAGTAGCTGCTTTCGCGCTTAAAAAAAGTGCAGTTGACATAACCCGATCTTTAATGTTCACCGTTCAGTTTGAAAGAATTATACACCACTTCTTAACAACAGAGGTAGTTAATGTTAAGCATATGCATTTGTCGAAATAGAACTGATATAAAACTATATGTCAAAGGAAAATTACTTTCTTCCGAACTATATAAACATATAGAAAGTCCTCAGACAAAACAGACTAATTTGAGAACTCTGCGTTGATTTGTTGCAACTCTTGCTGTGTACGGTGTAATATATACAGTCTTGAATTTCAGAACCTTGCATATAAACACACTCTGAACTCCAACATGACTTTACTGAAAATTAAGAGAAAAAGAGATTACACAAGTACTATACAGGCTATAGCATGCAGAACAACATTACCACACTGTTGTATGGCAGAAATATTGTAGCACGGAATAACATATTTGTCACTGTCACCTTTAAACACTTGTAGTCAGATAATGAACGGTGTCAAATTCCGCATGTGCATCAATGTGACAAAATGTAGCAAATTCCTACTATGCACACACTTGACAGTTTCCAAATCATACTTACAGTGTACAGTGTATATGCAATAATATGCATGTACAGAAGATGACGGTGAAAATTTCGTTCTTAAACAAAATATAAAGACTTATACTAACATTTGGAAAGAAACAAAAGCAATTGCATCCTGCAGCAAAGGGGCCATCCACAATGATGTCTACATGGATATGTTTGCAAAAAACCAGGTTTCTCACAGACCGAGGTTTGTTGCATTTGAACTAATCCCGATTGGGGCAGTTTAAGTGGGAACAGGGTTAAACCCAGTTAAGTCGGCTGGTTTACTGCGGCACTGGTTTCAAGAACTGCTATATAATGCTGAGCGGCTTTGTACACCGATGCCAGTACAGTCACAAAGATTACACTATGCATACAACAGTCAATGTCTAAAAGATCTACCGTGTGTGAAACAGTGTTGGGAAGCATTTACAAATGGTAAGCTGAGACAGGAGAAAAATCCTACACGACTGCTGCACACGCTAGGTCAAACGTTCGTTACCGTGGCTCAAGTGTAAATCACCCTGGCCTTGTGCAGCCCTCTGCAAACCTTCAGATAACAAAAGACATCATTCCTACAGTCAGGGAAAAATCAGAGGGTCAGGAAAAGTCAGGGAATTTAAAAGTACCAGCATGCAAAAGTTAACAAAGATGCAGAAAAAAATTTGAACTGTTGTACGGAGACTGCATACTTGTAACAGTTCTAAACTTTTCCTGCTCGCTTCGCTCACAGACTATTTGTACCGCCACTTATAAATTTATTCAACCACCCTTGTTTTAGTGCACTTGCAAGCGAATGAAAACTGAAATTGGTATTTCATGTGATCAAATTAGTCAGGAAAAACGGTTGATTTTGTCCTGAAAAGTCAGGAAGTCAGGGCAAGGTCACGGAAAATGAATGCTGCAGAGTAGTAGGAACCATGAAAGGAATGCTCAGTTAGAAGAAACGACTTAAGCAGACAGACCTTTTTAAACAGAAATTCATTCTGATATTGTATTCGCTTCACAATAATGTGGTAATTTAAAGTATCAACACCGGCACACTTTGGCAGCACAAAGAATTTGACACTACAGCTGTAAGTGGCTAAAGCTGAAATGTACGTGAGTTGTAACTTTGTCTGCTTTTTGGACTGGGCATTCACAAGGATGACATTTTTTTCTACGATAGTTTTGCCAGATTTAAATAATTTAGCTGCTATGCTTAAAGTGGACAACATTTAACACTTAGCAGGGACTCTGCAATCACTTGAGAGTTATCGCAACAACATATTGATCAGTATGATTGTGCCCAGTTGTGCATATGACTCTACAAATAAACTTTGTACTAGTATAGTTAATAATATGTCCGATATCAGTCATCCACAGATTAAGCCAAGATAACAGTGTACACATTCGAAGGAAATACATGACAGATGTCAACACCGGAAAAGATTCTTGGCAACCTCCCTATGAAGGATGGTGTTTTTCCTCAAAAAATAAATCAGTTTCGATTTTGAATCAACCGTTACGACTGTTCAACAAATTACCACCACAAATAATGAATAAATGACTGTGACTATATGGTTTTCTCAGCTTCGATACCCGAGTCAACCTTAAAATTAACCTGTGCAGTGTGCATGTTAACCTTTAAACGTCTACAGCATCAACCTCTGTTATATTTATCAACAATATTCCACACATGCAGTCTGTTTAAGAATTCAATGTTTACAGAATGTGGCCTGCAGTTTAACAGCCAAACATCCATAGATAAACGGTGCCGATGTGTCCACATTGTTTATCGCGTGTCCATGCTGTTTATCGTTTGCTGTTGGCATAGCTGACGCTGGTGGTGCTGTGTGTCGTCGATCGAGTCTTGAAGTTGGCTGCTGCCTGAAACTGCAGCTCATACGCCAGAGGATGCACCTTGAATCCATACAGGCTGCAACAACAAACACTTCACTGTTTAAAAGCCATTTTTACGCAGAGTTTTAACCAATTTCGATCTCAGTAATGGGGCGTTTACACGATGAAGCAAACATCAAGCAAACATGAAGCATAGGCCTACATGAAGCAATCATGAACCAAACATGAAGCAAACTTAGAGCACACATCATGCATGTGCATATACTGTATATTCAATAAATTTGCTGCATGTTTGCTTCATCGTGTAAACACCCTATAAGACTATACCGAATATGACTGAGCCTGATTGTCATTACTGGTCAACTGATAAAAAGCAAGAAAAATTCTGTGTTTTAGCAAATTGTATGGCATTAAGTTAACAATTAATCAACCAAAGTCGCCCAAGTGGCTGAGACCATCACGTTCAGAAGATGATCTGAAAGTAAAGTAATTTAAAAGCAATAATGAGCTGCCTAGCAAAACACAGAGCACCGCCTTACAAGTAACTTATTAATAGATCTCTCTGTGGTTAATTACATTTGCACTTTTTGTTCAATTTTCATAGAGTACTCCCTCAAAATGGGGCCATGGAAACGCTGTGAATCTAGCGAACACTATCGTGCAATCAGTAAGTCCCAGTTGACTCTATAGTCTGTATTGGTTTGATTAGAGTTTTCCAGCTTCCCGCACAGAACTGCCTTGTACAATGTAAGCTACTTATTCAGGAGTGACGAGTGGTTACGCAAAGCTGGCTTAATTGGTCACCTGCCTCCGTTAATGTTCTACACTGTGTCTCAACAAAACATCTTCGACTGTAACTTGAAAACCAATTATCAGATTTGGTAATTTTTGGCACGATAATTCCTGACACAACTTGCCATCAAATGACCATTCAGTTTCCCACCTAACCCAACGTTTGTTTCTGCACTACCTGGGGAAAACACAACCAGTGAAATATCACTTTTTTATCCAATGCTATATGATTGCTTAATTAACATAACGTGTAAAAAACACATTTTGTTCACATTTCTGACACTTTGGCTGACATTTCATCCAGTTGTCCATTTTTCAACCACCTGCAGTAAAACTGCTTGAAGCGTTGGCCTACTATGTGAACACTGGCAAGGAGACGTTTTCTCCATTCGTTGACAGCAGTATCAATAAAGTCCTGCTCCAGAACAATCCAGACTGTACCAGTCACTTCTTGACTTCACAAACATTCCTAAACTTCATCTGGTAAACACACTGCTGCATGACAGTCAAACCCTGTAATAGACTGGCTGTTGGGGGCTCACAGATTAGGATAGATGGAATTTATCGATGTTTATTCATTCATTTTAATGCGTATTATGCTTGGTCTGCTTTCCCCAGGTAGTGCATAAACAGACGTTGGATGAAAATGGAAACTAAAACACTTATTTAATAGCCAGTTGTGTCGGAAATATTTCTGCCAAAAATTATTAAAATCTGCTAATCTTTATTTAAGTTACGATCGATAATGCCGGGGATGTTTTTTTTCCAGGTTTTCTGTTTATTTCAACATATATTTCGCATGATCTGTTTTCCCTAGGTAGTGAAAAAGCATACATTAGGTGAGGTGGGAAACTGAATGGTGACTTGACGGCAAGTTGTGTCAGGAATATTTGTACCAAAAATTATCAAAATCAGATAACTGGTTTTTAAGCTACATTCAAAAATGTCGGGGATGTTTTTTTTGAGACACAGTGTATTAACAGTTCCTAGTTACTAACTATTAGCTTCCATTAGCATCAGAAATACTCCATGTATCAGTAAGAGCAGCTGACCGTGCGGTGAACTGGTTGGCGGGGCGTTTCGGTCTGTACTCAGGGTGAACCATGAACAGCATGTGTGGAAAGCCAGTGCCAAAGTATGCGCCATCGGTGTGGTGGTGTCTCGACGACTTGGGCACATAGACGTCCTGACACTTCGGGCAGTACAGCTTCACCATTGCCTCCCCGGGAACGTCTGACAGACCTGTAGACAGGCAATGCAATAAAACAATACGACGATTTTGCCACGGTAAGCCACGGAATTTTGCAAACTGACCGCGAAACTAGGGAAAATTTTCCGTGGAAAACTGTGGGCCCTACTGTTTTTTATAATGCAGGTTATAGCTGAAACCAGTTAAACTGTTAAGATGCAGGCCTGTCATTTAGAGAGCTGCATCAGTTGAAACGATCCCCAAAGGGTCTTACTTGGAAACATGAGCAAAAATGGAGTAAATCCACAGAGAAGTAAGACAGTTAATCAAAAACAGAAAGTAACAATATCAGCAGTAATCAGTTACCAATTGGCAGAGTTGGCTGATTTTCACAGTAAACTCTAGGGCAATAACCGAAATCTCCCTGCTGCCATTTCTCAATCTGTCATCACATAACACAAAATTCACAGAAAAAATTAGCCCCAAATAGGACAGCAGTACAATTCTCGGTCGTGCACAAAATTGTGATCGAGTTAAAAATTCTGGAGGTATCACAGTGGTCAGCTAAAACAGCCAACTTTGAGCAAATGGCAATCCACTGTGGTTAACTTCCACAGCTATTATTCCAGGGGCCAAATTTTCTAAACTTATTAGGAAGATCTTTGGAAGACAACTTTTCCAAAGAAAATATGCGGATTTTCGAAACTTCTTTGGAAACTTCTTAGGAAGAATTTAGGCAAATATATAGGAAAGCACTAACTTCAACACGGAGAAGGCTGTGTAATAAAACGAAATTTGCAAAAAAAGTACACAATGCTGACACTTAGCTTAGACGTCCTATGTGACGTCACAGGTTATTTGCGTAACGCTGCGGTAAAATCAACAATGAGTAAGTAAAGAAAATTGACGTTTGGTCAACTTAAAAAATGAAGCGATGTGTAAAATGCATTTCCCGTGGATGTGCTAAGATAAGAAGTTTTCCTAAGAAGTTTTGATAACATCACATGGTCATTATAAGCGCATCTGATTGGTTGAACTAGTTTAGGAAAATAAGAAAAGAAGAAGTTCTTTGGAAATGCAAAGAAAGCTGTTGAAAATTTGAGTAAGAAAACTTCTTTGAAATTCTTATATCATCTGACATAGGAAGATCTTAAGAAAATGTCTTAGAAAAGTTTCGAAAATTTGGCTCCAGGCCTTTATTGAGCAGAATAAGAAAAGTGTATATTAATTAAAGAACTGAGCTCAACTGACTTAAATATGCTGTGATGAATTAAATACAATGTGTGTGCACAGTGTTTCATAAAAAAACCCTTTTTGTTTTTTCATAATTCACTCAAATGATCATCAGGCATTCATGCAATGTGTCCAAACAGGGACAGGTGCCTTGACCGGACTATGGCTGAGAGATGGGGTTGCTTGGTTAACCTTCTGACTTCGTCGTTGCACACATGCTGGTGCCAGTTGATTCCTAGCAGCATTCTGATGAAACAGATGCAAAACAGATCTTAACAGCTTCCCCCGCAGGAAACTGGACGAGACCACCGGGACGTCCTCGTATTACATGGATGAAACCCATTCAGCAGGATCTGAAATCAAGCGACCTTAATATGGATGACGCATTTGCCTTGGCTCAGAACCATCCACTCTGGAGATTGATGTCTACATTCGGCGCTACGCACTCTTAGTGGTGCTTGCCAGAAATGATGATGACTCAAATGATGATCAATTTACACAAAAATTGTACCAGTTGTAGCTGAAAAAATACTAGTTCAAAATATTGCAACAAGATATGGCAGTTAATTAAATATTCTTTGCTAGTCCTGGCGTAATGCTGACGTCATAATGTGTCACGGGTACAAACTGGATTGTCTCAACTGGTGCTGTCAGTTGCTACCCTGCTCCAATGGTGAAAAATCTGGTTCATTCATGACAAATTGTTGACGTTTTACGGTTACAGTTACAAAAACATGCAAAGCAATGGCATTTACGTGTCTGTGGGGATAGTTGGACTTTTACGCATTCGAGCAAGACAGTGCACTAGCAGACCGAGCTCACAAAATAATTGCATTTTTGGATTGCAAGACGCCTGATTTCATGTCTCCATGTTGCTTAGTGCTGACACAATAAACATTTTTCATTTGCAAACCAGATTAAGCTCACCATCGAAGCAGGGTAGCAACTGACAGCTTGTACCCGTGACACATTATGATATCAGCATTACGTCCGGACTAGCAAAGAATATTTAATCAACTGCCATATTTTGCTGCAATATTTTGAATTAGTATTTCTTCAGCTACAACTGGTACAAATTTTGTGTAAATTGATTACCATTTGAGTGAATTACGAAAGAACAAGAAGGAGTCCCTTTTTTATGAAACACTGTGTATATCACATAAGACAGTTTCTATGACAGCAGGCTGGTGCTTACCATCTGAGCAATACCACGGTTAGTCATAATGTATCGAGCATGAATCAGTCCATAAAGAAGTTCAGCCGCCTGCTCTATCAGGTCGCTCTGGTTTGGATTCTCATCAATATCATCATCTGCACAACCAAGGTTCAGGCAGCAACATCACTGCTATAATACGAGTATGGGAACCGAGAGGTGTCATGACAGCAGCTTCTGGTGTCAAGTGTCTACCAGACTAGTGCAACGATAACAGTGCTCACGCTGACACTGAAATTACACGTACACAATCAGTAAAATCAATCCCAACTTAAATTTCTTACAACTTGGGCTTCATTTAAGTGGCTAATTTATCTAGAATTTTTATGTGTTAGGCCACATGCCAAATAACTTTTTGCAACTGCGGCAGCAAGTTTTTTACCTTTAGTCTACATATAACGGTATTTACATGCAGAACAGCAACAGGTTTGAGATCAAACAGCAAAAAAGTTAATACAAGTACCATAAAACACTGGTACAAACTACGTAACTGGCAATGTGTTGATGTATTGATGGTATGAATAGGTATGTTTATGGTATATTCTCTCCCTTTAAAAATTAACTAACAGGTGGTGGTCTGGCTCGATAACGTCGTAGATTGAATCAACGAAGTTAATCAACACCAGGCCAGGTTAGTACTTGGATGGGTGACCATCCCAGAATGTAACCAGCCACCCAGGTCAACTCAGCCTGGCCATCCCTCTGTGGGTAGGCACGAGTACCAGCGAAAGCTGGGACGCAAACAGGCACACCGTACGATGCAATAGCCCATGTCCGTGGCCTCGTAGTGTAAAAACTGGTGTCTGCCTGAGGGCTAAGGAAACAGAGATCAGCACCGTCCTATGGGCCTTAAGGATCGGAAGGACTTTATGTTTTTTACTGGAAAAAAACTATAGTATATTTTGTCACAAGTGGTCCAGATAAAGCTGGGTCATGCCAAAAAGTGAACAGGACTTTTTAAAGGCTGCAATGCACCAGATGCTCTTCCTGTGTTCAACAACAGCTTTAAACCACTGCAATTGTAATCAGCAAAATCTTACCACATTTAATATTTAACAAATAAGTGCTGCAGAACTAAAGCTAAAGTCAAACGAAAATTAACAAATGTTTTACTAGTGTTTAAAACTTATCACAACTTGGATTTACTTAACCAGTCAACTTATATAAAATTACTATAGGTTAGGTGACACTACAAAGTTGCAGTTAATGCAGCAATTACTGCTGTAGCACGTCTTAGCCATCGCAATTCTGACTGTCTGTCTGTCACATGGGTGGATCAGTCAAAAAAGATGCAAGCTAGGATCACCAAATCTTCACCGTCAGCTGCCTGGAAGACTCCAGTTTCAAGATCAGTAAAGCTTATCCATAAATCCGAAGGCGGTCACCGTGAATGAGGGTGCTAAACGAGAGGGGGGTAGGAAAAATTCTTGATTTTCAGTCAATATTGGAATTCATGCACTGGATATACCACTAGGCATCATACACCATCGAGTCTAAATGAAACATCATTGTCGTGCGCTCAGATTTCGTTCGCACCGAGCCTTCACACAGGAAACGCTGTCACGCGTTCCCCTTTGCATTAGCTGGGCTTTTCTTGTTTGTATCTGTAGTTATTAGTCAACATACTAGAACGGTAGTAACAGGTACCACTAACAGTATAACTAGCTAATTAATCAGTTCACAAATAACTCAAAATATCGTACCAGGCTCAAGATCAAGGATCATGTCAATTGCCTGTCTGTAATGAGGAACTTGTTCATTTAAGCCAGTCAAGTTGAACTTGTCCTGAATATATTCTTCATCTACCTATCGTTGCCAAAAAACATACATCAAAAATATACTACAGTGACCAATAATGTTATCACACAATTACGCACCTAGCTGCAACTTCAGTTACATCCATATGGTAACAATAATAACAATACCAGTACCTCACAAAAGAATTCATTTCCACGCAAGCCACAGAACCACGAAATCCACGACACCTCTTCTGAGCTACTCATTGCTAAGCGACTTCCAAATCTGTGCACATGATAAATAAAGTAAAGTATACTCTGAATAGCACGATGGCAGTTCACTTTATTTTCTGGCTTGTTTCTATTTTGCTGCAGTTTGAGTCAAAGCATATCAGCTACAACATTTTCTAACTAAATTAGAAAGTAATAATTTGCAGTTGAACAAAATTCACTTCCACGTATTTCCCATTCTTTTTTGCAAAGACAGGGGGCCAGTTATGATCACTGATCGGTAAAAATAACTCTGAAGGTTAGTTTCACCGATCGGTGAAACTAACCTTCTAGGCAAAAAAGACCGATCGGTGAAAATAAGTCAGAAAGCTAGTTTCACCGATCGGTGAAACTAACTTTCCAGGCTAAAATCACCGATCTGTGGAAATTATATAGAAAGTTAAAATCACCGATCTGCTAAAATAAATGACCAGCGGTCGGCCATACTTTTATTGCCTCATAGGCCTATATGTTCGCAAAATGTTGTTCCGTTTGTGGTTAACTAAAGAAAGTAAGTACAGTAAGACTTGACTGAGCGAAAATTGGCATTTACATAGACTTTAAAAGATTTCTATAATATCCAGGCCCGCTTTAGGGGGGGTGGCACCATGGCACTGCCAAGAGCCCCGCACCCCATAGGGGCCCTGCACTATGGCGGTAATCGCCGCAAAGGACCATGGATCAATCAACCAATCTAATTCTAACCAATGTTCATCGCCTTAGGAATGAATTACTGTCACAACTTGAACTCAAAAAAGCCTTTTAAAAAATTTTGTGAGGTGGGGGGTGAGGTAAAATCTAAGGTCCAGCGTGATTGCAGGTCGCTATGTGACATAAGGAGCCCCGTGGGTAAGTCAGTGCCAAGGGCCCTGCACTGGCAAAAGATGGCGCTAATAATATACATAATCCGACGTAATTTCTCAACATGGATATCGACATCGTAGAGTCGGGTATGTGTAAATATCACGATTTCGGTGATCGTAGGTCACATGGCTAGTATCATTGATCGGTGATTTTAGCCTAGAAGGTCAGAACCACCGATCGATGAAACTAACTTTCTGACTTATTAATTTTTCACCGATCGGTGATCCAAATCACTTCGCGAAGACAGTGATACCAGTCAGTGATTTCAGGCCTAGAACACTCGAGCGGCTACGGGTAAAAAGCGGATTGCGGATGTGCGGATCTGCGAATGTCGCAACAGCTAACTCGGTAATTAAGCTGTAATTTGTTGGTTAAACCATCTCCTAACGCCATTCCTAACCCTAATCTTAATCCCATCCCTAACCATAGCTCTATCCCTGTTGCGACATCCGCAGATCCGCCGATCCGCTTTTTACCATCGTCACAATCGAGCTTACAAAATTTGTGGTCTTAGCGTAGCCGACGTTGACGGCGGAGTTCAATAGCAATAGCAAGCAATAGCAATGTGGTATATATTGCACTATAGTACTCTGTTTATTTTTCAAATGACAAGAATGTTGCACATTGTGCTGAAAATTAATATTATATACTATATTATATACTTACTATAAATGCTTTCAAATACACAACTTACGAAAAAAAACAAAGTTGACAAAATTACGTCTAAATGCAACCATAAAACCGGAAATACAAAAGACGTCTCACGAAACATAGATAATTACATAGATTTTTAAAAACAGTCTAAATTTATGTAAAACCAACAGAGATGTGCAGATCCTAGAATTTTTACCTCCGCCAAGGAGGTAACTTCTTCTTGTATCTGATATGACCGAAACGCTAATGCTCACAAGACGCGCGAAAGCCTATAGCAGTTCCGGTTCAGCAGTTTAGCTGAAAATTGGGGTGTTCACACTAAGTTAATATACAAATACTAAGTTCTCTATCTGGATCGCAAAACGATAGTTCCGTGGCGCCACCTTGTGAATGAAATAGACTTGTGTCGCAACCCGAAATCGCCAAAAAATTCATAAAACCTCCTATTTTGATGTTCAAGGTCATTCAAGGTCATTGAATTTGGCGCCAATCGAGAGCCAGTGTACGACTTCCTGTTAGTGGTTAATAGTAACATAAGCCCTATCTCGCACAGTTAATGAGATACAGCGACTTAATGGCCAAAAATCGCAAATTTTGCCCACGCCCCTCTCATTTAGCGCCCTCGTTCGGGGTGACCCCTTTCGAATTTATGGAAAAGCTTTACGATTCCTGAAACTAGAGTGCTCCAGGCAGGCGACGGTGAAAATTTGGTGATTCTAGTTTGCACCGTTTTTGACTGATCCACCCGTGTGACGGACAGATGGACAGACAAACAGACGGACGGACAGACAGAATTGCGATGGCTAAGACGCGCTGAAAGCAGTAGCTGCTTTCGCGCGTAAAAACGGACAACCGACAACGAAGGATGCAGTCAAGCGACTAGCAGCGAGCCGTTAAATGGCCACGTCACAACGCATGCACCGAGGGATGGAACATTGATGCAAAGAAACAAAGTTTTTCTGCTATTTAAAATGTAGTAACTAAATTTTCGTACTTGTAACAGTACGGTACAATAAATAAATACAATGCAGAATTTGCACTTAAAAACTGACAGACGAACTGGACTCGTGGGCTGTGGCGACCCTATACAGATCTCGGAGGGTTCCAGTTTAGACCTAACCACTATGGAAGTTTGTAGAGCATTGCCGTGTTTTCGAAGCAGTCTTCAATCCAGCGAAATTATCACGCCAATCGAGTTCATTCTAGGCAGGCCCGTCGAGAAAGGGGGTATTGGGAGCTAGGGCTAGACGAAAATCACGAATTCACGGAATTCACGGAAGCCGTGAATTTTGGCGCTTGCCGTGAATTTTAGCGTTTGCCGTGATTTGTCGTGAATTTTTTTGGCACGGGCTGCACTTTTGTGTCAAAATCCGTAAAATTTGATTGATAAACATTGAAGCTAGGCATCTTGCTTCATATTTTTGTACTGAAGACTATGGACTCAACAGTTCCTGTACTGTAGCACTGCTGTGTGTATAGCTGGATATAGTTACTAAAACTGTTCCTGAAAGTTACTAAGAACGATTAATGTTAGTCATTTTGTGAGATGACGATACATGAC